>JAEEGL016543165.1_pt1 | contig 38952 bp, 41 predicted proteins | sample 9134231 | NCBI WGS metagenome assembly JAEEGL01 (sample SAMN16246548, study PRJNA631951) | gut metagenome | biome: gut microbiome; feature: rumen; material: fiber-attached | host: Bos | place: Iran: Karaj | collected 2018-10 | reverse complement strand
ATTCGTTCATCCTCCTATGTTTTTTCGGTTCGGAACAGGTTGTTCTGTTCTTCAATATAACACTCGAAAAGAACTGCCCAAAGGGCGGTTCGCCTCACACGTTCTTTTGTTATTAGAAATAGAGATTCTGTCAATTGTTTTGAGAAAAAAGGTTCCTTTTGTTTTTGTTGATTTTCCTGGAAAGGTCAGTCCTTCTGCTTCATAAAAAAATCCACCAGCTGGTGGTGAAATTCATACCTGCTGGCGGATGTCACTTATTGTCTGCAGCTCCTGTTGCAGCGATTTATCAAAATGATAAATTATATTTCATCTCGGGATTTCTTGACGTCACGACGGGCTCGCGTTTCATTATGGTGGCGTATCGCTTCCATTTGTTCTTCGTCTTCCTTCGGAGTTGTTGGATGAAGTTTCTTGGAAGCCATTACGATCGTAACGATGGCTGTAATGATTGCAAAGATGATGCACAGAACAATCCAGATCCAATCCATGTTCAGTGTGTCCCCTTTCTCGGTTCTTTGTCAGTGGTTTCTTTTATTCTTCGTTATCAGGATCTTTAGGAATCAAGGAATCTATATCTGAAGTTTCTTTATCTGTAGTGTCTTCGGGGATGATTTCCGTGTCAGGGTAATCTTCCCATCCGTCTGGCACTTGATTTGCGTATTCTGTGTAAAGTGGTGTAATGTTGTTCGGGAGATCGGTTTCTTCCTCCGGAACATCTTTATACCAATCTTCCGGCATCTGGATGATGTTGTTGGGACCGGGAAGTTCTCCCGGCTCGAAATCATGAACTTCACTTTCAGGTGCGTTCTGGATTTCGGGATATCCCTGCCAGGCATCGTCAGGGAGCTGATGAGCTTCGTCTGGAATGTATTCTAATCCGTCTGCAGTCTTGTGTAGCTTGAGGATTTTGCCGTTGAAATCATCCATGGGCGGTTCTTCGTCTGTAGGAATCTCTTCTTTGTTGTCCTCTTTGGGCTGAACCTTTGTGCCTTCATCTTGGGGCAGAATTGGCTCGGCGTTCTCTTCGTTCCCTTTATTTGCTTCTGAGTTGAAGCCGGTTGGGTCTGGAGCCAACTCGGCTTGGTCGAATGAAGCAAATTTTTCTTCTGATTCGGTGAAATCATCTTCTTCCAAAAGCTCCGGTTTGTCTTGCGGAAGATTTTCGATGGTTTCTTCAGAGTCTGTTGTATTTTTTGTATGGGAAATCTCATGCACCAGTGTTGCTGGTTCAGAGATTTCTGAAGTCTTTGCGGATTCTGGTAACGTATCGATGATAGGATACTCATCGAGTTCTTCAGAAGGAATCTCTTCAGGGATTTCTTCTGGAACCTCTTGGACTTCAGCTGGACGATTGTCTTCCGTGTTAGGTTTGATATCCGGATCGGCTTGCATCGGTACGTCAGTTTCGTTGGAAGCGGATTCGGCGTTATCTTCCGGCGGATTACAATAGGTCAGTGGTTCGCGGTTCTTATTCAGGAAAGCTTTTGTTTCTTCGTCTTTCTGTGTTGCGTAGGCTACGACCGCATCCGTGAGCCTTTTATTTTTAGCCTTGGCTTTAGCCTTACGTTTGGCTTCTTTATTCGCTTCACGTTCATGATAAGGTCTGGATAAATCAAAGATGGCATATGAAACAATGGTAATAATGGCCATTCCGCCACAGATATATAAAATGGTAGGTGGCATTTCCGTCACTCCTTTCGAGTCTAATTCCTTTTTATTATATAAGATTTTCGTGTGAATGTCTATATATTTCTTCATTTATGAAGATAAAACACAAAATCGTGTTAAGGAATTAGACGACAATATTGTATTTGTGATAAGATATATAATGGAGCTTTCGAAAAGGGGAGTGATGGATGTGAGTATTTTTCAAAAGCGTTGGATGCGAATCGTATTGGGTAGTATTGCTGGGATTTTGATTATACTCTGGTTTGTTCCAATAAATAGTGTTACGTTGAATGCTGGATGCAATTCTGTGACGCAATATTTTAATATTTATGGTATGAAACGACATAGAGACATTGTGTTTGCAGAATGTTCAATGGATGGTGAGCCACAATCATCTGTTTATAATAGGGTGACATGGCATGAAGATATATTCGGTCGCTTTTGTGGAATGGTGAATGGTCAGGAAGTCATTTTTAGATCATATGATGAATTGCATACGGCTGTTTTGGAAGATGGGAAAAACGAGTATGGTTTTGTTTCTGGGTTTGCCGGTATTTATTATTGGGATGAAGTTGAGCAACGGTGGTTGTCACCGAGTGAAACGAATGAACGACGTGAAGCGGCAAAAGAAATGTGGCGTAATGCGATGGATTAAAAAATGCCAGGGGCGACAGGGACGAAATAAATTTCGTCAAACGCATCGCTTGCGATGCTTGTTTACCTGACGGTAAACTCCTGTCGCCCGGATCAAAACAAAGGGTTCATTTTAAATATACACAAGGAGGGGAAGCATGCACGATTGAGTGCATCGGGTTCCCTGCTGGTGTATAGCAAAGATAAAAGAGGGGGAGCTTGTGCGAATAGCACAACGGGTTCCCTGTTTTATCGGGATGATGTTGTTTTTTGAGATAAAAAAAAGAAGAACTCTTTGGAAAGAGTTCTCTTGGTGCGCGAGGCTTACGCCTGTTCGACGGCGGGCTCGGCTTCGACAGCCTTCTTGCCGAAGGTGCCATTGTAGAGCTGGCGAGCCACGATGACCGCGTTGAGGACTTTGCCTTCGGGCTTCGCACCCTTGCGGAAGTTCTCACGGATGGTCTTGGCGTCGATGCCGGTGATCTTGGCAGCAGTAGCACAGGCAGAGAAATAATTCTTCATGTTTTTTTCCTCCTCAGGAAAATTTATTTTATTTGAGTTTTAGAACTCATAAATACGCTCGGGATCGTCCGAATGGACGAGCCTTTATGATTTTCATAGAAAATCCTTGAAAATAAGTATATATTGTTTTGCAAAATTTTTATTATTTTGTAGATTTTTCTATAAAAGTATGGTATAATATGCGTAGGAAAAATCCTGTAGGATTACTTTGAAAGGTTGGGGATTATATGAAAAAATTGGTTTCGTTGATTGTAGCATTATGCATCGTGTGTGTTGTTTCTGTTGTTTTTGCTGATGAGGAAACCATTTTAGGAGAATGGTACTCCTATTATTTGGATCATCAATTGACGTTTATTTTTACAGAGGAAGGATCTGCTTCTTTGCTCGTTGATTCTGAACCGCTTGTTGATGGAGCATGGATGACACTTGGGGATCATTATAGTGTCACGTGGCAAGAAGGCGATGACGGAGATTTTTGTACAGAACCTGTGGTAGTGTCTGGTGACAGATTGGTCTTTGGTGTTGATTATGCGAGCATTGTTTATAAACGGGAATTGGAGTTGCCTGTTGAAATTGCACCTGTCAATACGCAAGCAGAAAGCTCGGATTTTTCTGGGCAATGGAATTTGGTTGCGATTGATATGGATGGTTTGACACCAGCTACGGCTATGAATATGGATGGCGTGGCAATTAGTATTGATGCAAATAAATTGAGTTTCGATAGTGCATCACAGTCTGGGTTGTTTGATTTGGTTGAAGGTGATGCCATTGCTATGGTTTACCAGGATGGTAAACTGATTGACCAAATGGATGTAGACTTGGGAGACGAGCAAATTATTGTGCAGTTCTCTTGTTCTTTGTTAGAGAATGGATTATTGACATTTGAGATTGATGATCAAATGGTGCATACAACGATGTATTTCACACGAAATAACGAGTTAGTATGATTTATAGGAGTTGGTGAATAGAATACAGGTTGTCGATAAAACATGAATATATGGGGAGTTTTTCTTCCCATATATTTTTTATTGGTATGGTTCATTTTCTATAATGGCATAGAAAAAATAGTATGTTTTATATATGTTTCTATATGTCTATATAATGATATTTTTAGATGTAGACGCCTATTTTTTGAAAAAAATTTTTTTCGTATTCATTAATCACGGTAAATTGGTAAATTTTGGTGTTTGTACGTTTGACAAAAAACAAATCTGTGTTTGAATAATATTAGCGCGGCACTTTGTAAGTGCTAATGATGCGCAGAATTTATAGAAAGGTGGTCGATTCCCATGGGAAAGAAATTGGTCGCTTTGGCGTTGGTTGTTGTGTGCGTGCTGAGTTTAGCCGCTACGGCATTTGCTGCTGGCCCAACTAAGGCTCAGATCATGGCAGGGATCAATAATTGCAGGGCTGCAATTAATCGCTGCAATGCCGAGATCAGGGCTGGTCGCAATGTTGCGAACAACACCCGGCTGCGCAATAGCTACATTTCACAGCTGAATCAGTTGTACGTGATGTACTACAAGGCTAAGAAATAATACAGCTAATGTCATTAAGAGAAGCGGAGTTAATTGCTCCGCTTTCTTAATTACTGATGAAGGATCCGTAGATAAGTATTGAAGAATGTGTCATACGGGTTGCATTAAATGCAACCCGTTTTATGTTTTGTTGATTTTATTTTCATTTATGAGGCAAGTGTGACATTTTGTCATAAAAAATCGATTGAATTGGTTATATTTTAGTACCATCGATCAACTGTGTATGTGCCTTTAACGTGTTGAATGTCGGCAACTGGATCAAACCGTTGTTCTTTTCCGTCCAGGATGACGGAAACCCAAGCATGTTGGGTTGTTCCTGTTTGCCCTTTGAACTTTCCGATAACTAGTTTGGCTGGAACACCTTGACTTCGTAACATTGCAACAGCAATTGCACTCAAGTCTTGGCAAATGCCCATTTTTTTGTTCCAGGCATCGTCAATGTCGGGTAATTGACCTTTTTTGACGGAATAGGATTTAATGTAGTCATAGTGAAAATTTGTGATGATAAATTTTCGAATTGTTTTGTAAATCTTATGATGGTCAGTTAGATCTTTGCAAAGTTCGTTTGCTTTTTTTACAGCTTCTGTTTCTTCCGTAAAATTGACGTATTGATTCGGACACAAGAAAGCTACGTTTTCGTCAGCCATTTTAGTCGTTAGAGAAATTTCTGCTTCTAAAGCATAAGTTTTTGCTTGCTTATGCTTGTAGAATTGGAAGGTATATTTTCCATTACCATATTGTAATGGAATGATTTCATAATCGCCGTTGAAATTCATATCGTAATGAATTTTATTTTTGCCTTTGGATACTTGTATTTTATCTGCTCTATCAGTTTCTTCTCGTGCTGTACATTTTATGAGCACGTAGCCTTGGTTAATATTGGAGTAATCGATTGTCATGTTTCCGTCTGTTTTGGTGCGTGCCCCTGGTTGCGGAATAATAAGTGCATAACAGGTTGCGAAAATGACGAAGAAAATCATGACAGAGATACAATAAGTAATTACATGTCTGTATGAAGCTGAATATTTCATATAGTCGCCACTATAGCTTCTCCCCTTTCATATGAAGTTGTAGCGGTGACTTGTTTTATTAGAATGCGTGTTGGATTGTTACACGCTGTTTATCTGTGAAGATCCAAACGTGGATTGTTTGGATAAGAATAGTGTATCACTTTTTTGGGTTTGTTTCAAATATCAGTTATTTTTTTGTTTTATATATCTTTTTTTCATTGAAAAAAAAGGTGGCACTCCCTTACGGAAGTGCCGGTCGATGGGTGTGTGTATTAGGTGAATGAGGAGGAATAGGATGGATATGGTGAGGTCAAATCCATCTAATCAATAATTCTCTCTGGCGACGAATGTCGCCTTTGTTGTAATAGATGTATTTTAGTGCGTTTCTTCTTCTTATAATATATGTTTTTTTTTTGATTTTTGATGTGATTTTAAGGTATAAAAAAAAGAAACTCCCCAATGGGGAGTAGCTCTCGCGGGAGCCACCCGAGAGAGTCTGGCGATCCTATGGAGGCTAACCATAGGAGCGGGAGGCGGGTTCGTTAGAACTTGTGCAGGTTCCTCGGAACTTTCGTAGCCTGTGACGACGAAGCTGTGGTTGTGGGGGTGCTCGACGTTTTGTACTGCTTCGTTTTTTGGCACAAAACGCGGTCATCTGTTTCACTATTCTTGTGTTTTGCTCTTTACTTTTTGTTTTTCCATTCCATCCAAATCGTAAAGAGAATGTGTAACACTCATAGGTCAGCTATTTTTGGTTGGCGAAGATCGTGTCTTCGTCCAGAACAAAGCGATGACGGTTCCAGAGCATGTTATTTCATGCAGTAAAACACCCGAGTATTTTGTTTGTATTAAAAAAGTTTGCACTCTTTGTAAGAGTGCATGTGTTGTTTTGATTTAGGAGCGAATTTGACCGTTAATGGCTTTTTCGACCGCATCTATTTCCCAATATTTCTTGAGAATAGATTCAGCGGAGAAATTGCCATCGGCTTTCGCCTTGTTGTACAGATCTTCTGTTTCCTGCTTGCGAGTTGCAAGAGCTGTCAGGACAGTATTGATCTGGTCAATAGTGAGTTCAATTGTCATCATGAACGAATCCTCCTGTGAATTTTATTCAAAATTACTCCTGCTACGTATGTAGTCTATCAGACATACGAATAGATTTATGAGTGAATTTATGGTATGATATGATTGCACCGTATGGGGCAGAAAGGGGATAATTTTATGAGCGATAGTGATCAAAAGAAGATAAATATGTCTGATTTATTTTGGCAGAAATTAGGAGAATATGTGAAGGAACCGTCAGATGAAGCTTTAAGTACGATGATGAGAGCTCTTCGTTGGGCACGTCATGAGGATAGAGCCTTGGCAAATTCATTTATTCACGCTATGGATTGGTGTGGCGTGAATTATCAGGCTGAATTTGATAAGCATGGTTGGGAGGCATAAAGGGTGCGAAATGTAATTTGTGGTAGCCGGGAATGCCCTCGGTATCATAGTTGTGGCATGGCTATGGCAAATAGTCCATGCGGTCAAGTAATTAATTATTATACTTTTGGTGGTGGCGGAGCCTTCACAGATGTAAATGGAAGGCAGCATGTGGACGAACGCCATGCCTGCGGTGAGCGGGGTAAATGGCGGATGTATGAAGAAGGAAAACCAATGATTTTACGTGATAGAGTATAAAGAAGGGAAATAAGAGGTATGTTTGATAATAAATTGTGGCTTATTATTGCAGCGGAGGATAACGAAAGTGTGAAATATTTTACCCAGTATATTACTGGTGATACGGCGGTTGCATTTAATATGATTCGAATTATCATGGTTGAAAAGCTTGTCGCCAGTATGGATGACCATGGACAGTTTCATCTGTTCTATGATGGTCAGCCTATGAATCCGCCAATGATGTTCTGGCCCGCCGTGACTAATTCGGATGCATTTTTGTTGGAGCAGATTTTGCTCGGTATGGGAAGTAAGAGTATTGTAGATTTTGAAGAAAATCGACTGATGCGGAGTAAGATTCTGGTTCATCAACGGATGGCAGAAGCTGGAGTTCCAATGCCTGTAACTAATTTATTCTCCAAGGGGTCAGATATTGCGTCTGTGACGCGGAATCTGCAGTATCCGTTTGTAGTTAAGCCGGATAATGGTCAGGGTGGATATGGTGTGGAGATGATTCACACGGAAGCCGAATTGGTGGAGTACATGTCGAAGATGCGGTCAGATGATATGAGTTTGGCTCAAGAGTTTGTTTCGTCATCCTCTGGTCGGAGTTATCGAATCACCACATTGAACGGAAAATTTTTCTTTGGAGTGCTTTTGCATGCAACCAAAGAAGGTGAATTCCGTTCCAATGGACATTTGGGCGGAACATTCGTAGAATGGGATCCTGATCCGTTAGCTATTGAGCTTGGCGAAAAAGCTGTATCGCCGTTTAAGCTTCCGCTTCTTGGGGTTGACTTGTTCAAAACGGATGATGGGTATGTGGTGAATGAGATTAACTCTTTCCCTGGAATCGTATTTGCGAAGCATGTAACAACGGCGTTTAATGCTTTGCTGAAGCCGTTGATGTGTGGCAAGTAATTAGTAGAGAAAAGGGGGAGCCTGTTTGATGAAAACAGCGGGTTCCCTTTTCTTATGCTAAAAGAAATAAGAACTCGGATGAGTTCTTATTTCTTGTTGAGCCAGTTTTTGATAAGCTGGCGTAAAGTCGGTGCTGGTTTTTCCAGCCAGAATTTGACCTGTGGGGAGGACTGATATTCAGGTTCGGACTGAATCATGACGATGGGTTCTAACTCTGTGCGGACAATCCGAATCGGATAAAGAGGATTCGGTATGCGTGTCCGTGGATCCGTCATATAACTGATGATGACGTTATTTGGATCCGGAGTGTAGACGGGAGCGTGCGGTTGTCTTATGCGTGCAGGTTGTGTCACCTGTGGTGACACAATTAAGCCTGTATTTTTTTGTTTCATTCAGTGCCTCCTCGATTTGATTTTCTATATTTGCTCTCGGTTTTTGTTGTATGAGCAAATTTGGTATTTTTGTTGTTTTATGGTAAAATATTATAGGAAGTTAAGTTCCGGTGAACTGATTGGTGGTGAAAAGATGTGGGGAGTCGAAGAAAAAAGTGTCATTCTATAGGAGAATGGTTGGCTCGCCTCTTTTTTCATTACTGGAATCCAGAGGATTTTTTACGGTTGCCTACAGGTAATTGATTTTTCATTATTGTAAAATGATGAAAAGTATGGTAAAATAGCACACGAACAGTCTTGGAATCTTTAATGAGAATGGAGGAGTTGCTTATGGGTTCAAGTTTTATGGAGGCGTTCTTGGGTGATTTGTCTGAAATTCTTGCAGGTATTGCAAAAGAGGTGTCTCCGGAGCAGAAGAAAGAGCTGAAAGATGCTTGGAAGCAGAGTGCTGAAAAGTTCGCAGAAGCGATTGATCGTAGTGCGGAAAAGCCGGATAAAGCACCGGGTGCCGTGGAAGAAAAGAAGGTTGCTGACGAATGTCAGGCGGAACCGGATGAATGTCCGTGTTGTGCAATGGACGCCTGTCTTGCTGAACTCTTCGGGGAACGGCAGATGGTAAAGCCGGATGCAACTCTGGTTTTTAATTGCCCGGTCTGTGATGAAGAAGTAGAGATGGGCGATAACTTCTGTCGGCATTGCGGTCAGCCGATTGATTGGTCTGATTGGGATGACGAAGACGAAGATGAAGACGAGGATGGGTTCGAAGGCGATACAGAAGACTGATTTTTGTCTGATATTAGATAGACCTCACTATGTTGTGAGGTCTATTTTCTATTGGTTTTTGAGATATATTATGATATACTATACACATTAAGGTTGACTTTGGGAGGGATTGACTATGAAACGAAAGTTATGGGTATTGAGCATGTTGCTGATTTTAATGCTCTGCATTTGTAATTTAGCAACAGCTGAAGATATTCATCATACCGTGACGTTCCATAGTGGAGATTTGGGTGTTTTTGCGAATGGTGAGACTACGAATGTAGTAGAGTATGGTGAAACGACTGATCAAAAACTAGTTACGAAGTATTCTCATACGTTTAATATCGATGACAGTGGAAAGTGGCTTCGGTCTTTTGTAAAAAGTATGAGTTATCGTGATGTTGTAACGATTCCTGGGGCAACATCAGTGCATGTAAAGATAACGTATGGGTGTTATTCAAGTCAAGGCACTGTAGCGGTGTATTCTGGAAGTCATCCGAATTATAGTCCGAACTATAGTTCTTCGTCTGCGGGATATTTATCTGGTCCGTTGACCAATGGCAATTATTCGTCTCCGAGTAATACGAAGGAGTATGATGTTATTGGCGATACTGTCACTTTTAGTTTTAGTTCGACTTCTTATGCTTATTCGAATCCTTTGAATTATGGATATTATGCAGTGGTTACAGGGATAGGCGATACGCATGTTGATGTGAATAATACCTATGAAGAACCGACGTCATTGAATGATGAGTATGTGTTTTTATCATGGAATACGGAGTCCGATGGATATGGAACGCATGTTTATGATCCATCAATGGTAGATGAAGATGTTGAGTTATATGCATCGTATGGTGATAGTTGTTTGGGGCGTGGTGTGCATCGGAATGTAGATTGGAAAGTAACACAAGATGGTGTTTTATATATAGGAAAAGAAAATACAGTTGAAATTTTCAGCGATGTAGATGAAACGGTATATAGTGGTGCTTGGCCGTGGAATCAATATAGTAAGCAGATTGTTCAAGTACGTTTTTTAGGTGAAGTTCATGGAACTGGCGATATGGGTCATATGTTTTATGGTATGTCCAATTTGACTGATTTTGATGGTCATCATTTTGATACTAGTAATGTGACACGTATGGACTATATGTTTGGGTATACGTGTTGTATGGATACATTGGATTTATCAATGTGGGATGTTAGCTCTGTAAAATCTATTTCTGATATGTTTCATGCAAATTCATATAGTAGTGATCCGTGTCTAATACGAGAATTGAATTTGTCAGGTTGGGATTTGTCCAATGCAAGTTTGGATAGTTATGATTTTATCGATTATCCATCGTTAAAAGTGTTGAATCTTTCCAATATGATATTCACGGATAGTGAAACTACATCATATCGTGATGGGGACATGTTAAGATCATTAGAGTCTGTAGATACATTAATTTTAGATGGACCAAATCCGTTTGCATTATATGGACTTGACAGTGATTATACACATATACAACTGCCGTTGTATATAGATGCTGATTCAGGAAAGCAATATGTACAATGGACGAGAGAAGATGGAGCATATGGTCCATATGATAGTGCCACATTTGTAAGAACGTATAATTCTGCGATGGCTGGGACTTGGATTCGTACACCTTTGTTAACAGATGAGGTAGCCGTATATTCATATAGTGATTATACATTACGGTTTATAAAATCTGTTACGCCAGTATCATATACAAGCGGGAGTTATCAGACGATTCGGAGTGTAAGCGGGCAGAGTTATACAGGTTATGTGTTTCCAACTGTAAGTGAGTCTTATAGTGGTGTGCCATGGCGTGATTATCGGGGTAGTGTATATTATGTCGAGGTGGTTGATGAAATATCGCCTACGACGATGCGAGGCTGGTTTGAATATTTTGGATGTTCTACAATGGATTTACGTAAAATAAATACATCCAACGTTGTGGATATGGGTTGGGCATTTTATAAATGCTCAAGTTTGCAGGAACTGAATATTAGTACATGGGACACCAGTCGGGTACAAGACATGGGTTATATGTTCAGCGATTGTAGTTATTTACCATCAATAGATGTGACGAATTTTGATACCCATGCCGTAACGGATATGTATTCCATGTTCAGAAATTGCTCTTCTTTGACTTCATTAGATTTATCTTCTTTTGATATGTCTAATGTTAATGCGACATATAGCTTTTTGAGCGGTTGTAGAAGTTTGATTAGCATCACGTTTGATACAAAAATTATGCCTTCTATATTTAGTGAATTGCCGACTTCTGTCAGTATGGATTCTGGAACATATTTTGTGTCATGGGTTCGTGATGATAATGCTTATGGACCATATTCTCCTATGGAATTAGTTTCTAATTATACTTCAGATATGGTTGGTACATGGGTCACGGTTCAGCAAAGCAATACAAAGTATGCAGTTTATGTCCCTGGAGAGCAATGTTTGTATTTTATTGTATCTGATACCCCCGGGGTTTATGGGATTGGAAGTACAGCCACGTTGAGAAGCGTTAGCGGATCTGAATATACGGGAAGGGTTTATCCGATTACTGAAGAGGATAGCCCATCTTGGTTGTCTAATTTGGTTTATAGTGTGGTTGTAGTAGACGAAATGGCTCCTACTACAATGCAAAATTGGTTTAATGGTTTTTCTTCTTGCACATCCATGGATTTGGAAAAATTGGACACATCTAACGTAGTTAGTATGAGTTATACGTTCAATGGGTGTGGAAGTTTGACATCTTTAGATGTGTCTGGATTTGATACATCAAATGTTACAAACATGGGCGGTATGTTTGGCAATTGTAGTAGTTTGACGGAATTGGATGTATCTGGTTTTGATACATCTAATGTCACATATATGTCGAACATGTTTAATTATTGTATGCGTTTGGAATCTATTGCTGTCGAAGATTGGGATGTTAGTAAGGTTAAAGAATGCGGTTCAATGTTTAATTCTTGCTATGCGTTGAAAGAGTTGGATTTATCCAAATGGGATACGTCTAAAATGACGTATATGCAAAATTTTTGCTATGGTTGTACAAGTCTTGAAAAGTTGAACATTTCAAATTGGCATTTTGACGAGTATGTATCTATGCGTGTTGCTTTTTCTAGATGTCCAGCTTTGACGGACGTGACGATGCAAAACTTTGAATTGAACGAGGGTGGCTATCTTTATAGTTTATTTAGCGATTGTTCAAGTCTGGTAAATATAGATATGTCAAATAATAAGTTCCGTGTAAACGGAACTGGACCGTATGCCAATTCGATTAATATGTATTATATGTTTTCATATTGTACAAGCTTGGAAACAGTTAGTTATGCTAATTGTTATTTTGAGGGCATTGGTGGAAATATTGTCTTTGGTCCGCAATTTGGTTCTTGTGCAAATTTAAAGTCTGTAGATATGTCTGGATTGCATTTGGCTGGGGCAATCGAAATGAGAGAGTTATTTTATGATAGCGGTGTGCGGACAGTTGATGTTTCGAATTGGCATGATGAAGGTATTACTTCTCTTGATATGAGCAGTATGTTTCGTTCTAAGAATTTGAAGCGTTTAGACGCATCTACGACAAATATAAGCCATATTACTAATATGGGTTCCATGTTTTCTGAAGCTACAGAATTAGAGTGGGTTGATTTGTCTGGTTTGGATGTATCTTATGTGACAAATATGGGTGCGTTGTTTAGTAATTGTCAGAAGTTAACATATGTTAATTTGGATGGATGGAATCCTATAAATGCACAAAATTTTGCTAGTATGTTCTATGACTGTTATGTTTTAACAGACATAGATTTGTCTGGTTGGAATACCAGCAACGTGACAGACATGAGTTATATGTTTACATGTTGTTATGCATTGGAAAACGTCGATGTGTCTGGGTGGGATACTCGGAAGGTGACAACAATGTATGACATGTTTGGTAGTTGCTATGCGTTGAAAGAGTTGGATTTATCAGATTTTGAAACGCCATCTTTGACAAGTATGTATTATTTGGTAGGATATAATCAAAAGTTGGAGCGCCTTGATATATCTAATTTTGATACATCCAAAATGGAAGACATGAGTAATGCATTTGACGGTTGTTATCGTTTGAATGAAGTTGTGCTGGGTCCGAAGTGGTCATTTTTAGGGGATAGGAGTGGTGCTACAAGTTGTGCATTACCATATCCATCTACGCAACAAGATGATATATATTATACGGGAAAATGGATTCGTGATGATGAAGTATATGGACCATATACACCATCTGAATTATCCGCGTCATATAAGTCGAGAATGGCTGGTACATGGGTTCGTGAAATAGATGATACTCGATATGTGGTTAAATATGTATCATCTAATCCAGAGGCGTTGGGTAGTATGAATTCAGCAACCGCACAGTCTGATGAGGATTATCAGTTGCGTGCAAATCAGTTTGTGTTGTTTGGTTATGATTTTGATTGTTGGGAAGATGATGACGGTAATACGTATGGTGACCGAGAGATTATTCCGGCTGGAACTTATCCGGGCGGATATCCGGTCACGATGAGTGCCGTGTTTAAGAAACGCGATTTATCTATTGAAGTAAATGATAATACCTTTGAGATTTCATTACGGGCAAATGAAACTGCAATTTTTGATCCGTTTCCCGCTGGGTTAGAGTATAAGATTTATGAGCAGGTGCCTGATGGATGGGAATTATATGCTGAAAAAGATTCAACGGGTGTAATTCAATCATATGCTCGGTCTGAAAGTGCATTTGTGAATGCATTTGTAGAGGACCGTGCTATAGCACAAATTGAAGGGCAAAAATTTATTGATGAGACGCCTGCGGATGCTGGTTCATATAAATTTGAGTTGATTGATGATACTGATGGAGCCGTGTTGCAACGGACAAGTGTGCGTGGTAACGGTGTGATTCTGTTTGATCCATTGCAATATGGTAAAGATGATGTTGGTGTTCATAATTACACGGTAATTGAACGTCCAAACGATGATGCTTTGATTTCGTATGACCAACATCAAGAACATGTGCAAGTGGTTGTTAAACCGACAGCAACTGTTTATTCTCATACGGATAATCTGGATGATGATGGTAACAGAATAGTGGATGTCATTGATCATTCTCGGGATGGAGAAGTGCAAACTGTTTATTCTTATTCCAACAATATTAATGCTGATGGAACGAAACAGGAGGATTATGAGTCCGAGAAGTATTATACGGATGTGGTTGAAATCCCTGGTGCAGCTTCATTACATGTGAAGGTGACGTATTCAAATGTACGGAACGGTACTTTCCGCTTCTGGCGTGGAAATCATCCGGAAGTGCATACCCAATCGTACACCACTGGTTTTTCAAATTATAGTGGTGGCGACGGAGGTTACTTTAAGTATTATTCAAATAAATCCGGAACAGATTCAGAGTTATTAACAGATGAATTTGATGTGGTGGGTGACGCAGTGACGATTATGTATCGTTGTGTGGCACTGGATAGCACAAATGAGGCATATACTGAATATTCAAATTATGGTTATTATGCAGAAATATCTGCATCTACTTATGTAGATACGAGCATGTATCGTGAGGATGGTACATTAGCTGATGAATTTGAAGCAAAGAAACGGTATGCCGATGTAATTACGATACCAAACGCAAAGAAATTGCATGTTTCTGTAGTAACAAATTATCCATATGGTTCAGATGGTAGGTTCAGTTTGTGGGAGGGTGCATACCCACAAGTTTATGATACATCTTTGAGTTTGCCGTCTAATCCTAAATATAATTTGTATTCTTATGTTGGTTTGACAACATATAACTTTGATGTTATCGGGGATTCTGTCACGGTGGTGTTTCAGAGTGACGCATATCCGAGAACCGTATCTGATGGAAATAGTCTTGGATATGGATATTGGATGAAGGTTACGACAAACGAATTATCAGCTGAAGTGATTTATGATGATGATGGTGCTGTATTTAGAAATCAAAAAGATAATGGGTTCTTAATGTTGAGTAAGAACGGTATGAATGACGGCTTTGTCAGCAATGCTGCATTCATGTATGAATTATCTTTCTTTGACGAACAGGGTTTGGCGTATGACCCTGGGACAGAGATTTCTTATCATAGTGATTTCAGTGTTTTGCCGAAATCAGAAATCAATGTATATCATATTGGGGTAGATCATCTTGGAAATGAAATTGGTGTCTTGGCATCTGAACGCTATGTAGTATCTGAAGGTGATGATGCTACTATTATGGCGAAAACTTTTGCTCAATATGATTATACAAACAATGATTATACTAATGATGAACAGAGTGAATTTACATTAGGATTAAATGAAGCAAAAGACGTTCGTTTGTACTACAGTGAGCGTCCTCATCGGTTAACGATAAAGCATATGGGTATAAATTATGGTCCTTTCTTGTTAGAGGAAGAGACTATGGATTTGTATTGTGGTGACGATATCGTCATTGTGCCGAAAACATATGATAATTACATTTATGAATCGAATGATTATCAGTTAACTGCTTCAACGGAATTGCGTGGTAGAACGATGCCTGACCGTGATGTGACGATTACATTGACATATGATTATGGTGTCAATGTGACCTTTGGACATGGTTTGGGTGTTGAGGAGAGATCTTATAAATTAACGCTTAGCGGTAATTTCACTGGATTAAAGACAGCACGTTATGGGGATGTTGATTTTGTCAATGGTGTCGCTACTTTGACGTTACCTGAAGGTCAAAGTGAAGTGGTTATTAGGATTCCGAGTGGCACTCAATTGAGATGGGATCCGGTAACATTGACCAACTTAGGATATTGGAGATATGGTTCGTCTAACACGTATAGTAATTATACATCCTATTCAAATACGTTTACTTCCAGTATTTCGATTTATGTATATTCGAAGCCGATGAGATCTGTCTATTATAATCGTGATTGTTACGATGAGGTTGGGAATCGGGTCTATGCAAGCGCTTATGTTAAATCTATGTATCCAGGAGAGCCATTTGGAACAAATGGTTGTAGTTTAGGATCAACATTGACCGCAAATGGCATGACATATTGTTATGTTTCACAAGATCCAGCGGCAACGGAGTGTATTCCTGTAGACTCGACGGATACGCCGACAACACATCAGGTATTTACTCCGAGGATATATATTACATTGAGGTATATTATTGTGAATGATGATGGAACGGAACGCAATTATTATACAACGACATATTCTCGTGGTATGAACGGACCGTTACATTTGTCTGCATCTTCGCCAGCGTCCAATTATGTCTTTGACAGTTGGACGTGTGTGACTGAAACAGATTCTACTTTCGAACTGGTTCAGGATGGTAATAATACATATCTTGAGGGTCAGCTGACTACGATTCCGTTAACGTTTGAGTATCGGTTGAAGAATAAATAATTATTTAGGAGGCTGTGGCAATGAAACGTTTTGTAATGATGATTGTTTTGCTGGTTACAATAGCACTTGTGTGTGGTATTGCAGTAGCTGAAGAAGCAAAAGGTATTTATGATGGAGTAAGTTGGCAGGTAATTGACAACGAAACTTTAATCCTTGGTGATGGCACGGAACAAACTTTTGAACCATATGATGTGCGATATGCGGATGAGTATCCTTGGTATCAATATGGGGAAACAATCACAACCATTAGGTTCGATGGAATTGTGCATGGCACAGGATCCATGTCTGGATTGTTTGCAGATATGTCAAATTTAGTAGAAATTGACATGACTGGTTTTGATACATGTTCCGTGACAGATTTGAGTGAACTGTTTAGCGGATGCGGGCAGATTTCACAATTAGATTTGAGTAGTCTTGATACCGGCAGTGTGACAAATATGGCACACATGTTTACCAATTGTAAATCCTTAATGGGAATGGATTTATCGGCTTGGGATACTTCAAATTTACAAAACGTTTGGGGAATGTTCGGCGGGTGTATCAATCTTGTATCAGTGGATTTATCAGGCTGGTCTGGAAAAAGTTTGATAAATACCGCGGATATGTTCCGTAATTGTAGAGTCTTGGCAAGTGTTTATGTGAATGATGCTTGGCTGTTTAATTATAAGACTGTTGAGAGTTCTGAAATGATGTTCAAAAATTGCTCATCTTTGGTTGGAAGCAGCGGTACTGTGTACAATGATAATTACACAGATGCTGAATATGCCCGTGTGGATCAGAATGAGGCGCCGGGATACTTCCGCACAAAGAAAGTCGATACTCGGTCAGAAGATTTCCTGCAGAGCCCCGATCAGTGGGTAAAAGCAGGTTATCGAGAAACAGATGGAGTAAGTGGCGGAGCTGATACTTGGCATTATTTTGAAAATAAAGCCGGAGACCGTTTAGGTTATGTGACCTATGGTTCAGGACGAAACGATGGTTCTCCGTATCATGGACGTTGGTATGATTATGGGGACGGCACACTCCATGGAAAAGTAAATGGTGTTTCTTTTACTGTAGAATCTTATGACGAGTTAAAACGGCTGGATGAAGAATGGGCATCACATTTAGAGTGATGCATGATGAGAAAAAAGTTCACCCTCATGTGAGGGTGAACGAGAATTGTTACTTATTTTATTCGGCGGTAACCCCATTTTTTTAGGGTTTACCGCCGTTTTGATTGGGTTGTTTTATTCAATGGTTTCAAGCAGCTGTTCTGCTGAAAGCCAGGCAGGCTTTTCGTTGAGCCATTCCAGCCACTGTTGTTCAGTGTACTGGAATCCCCATCGGGTGCCGTATTTTTCAATCATTTTGGCACGGGCAGTCTCGAAGGTTCCTTTGATTTTCACATAGAATCCTTCATGAGGCTGTCCGGATCCGAATGTGAAGATGAAGTATGTTTCATTTTCAGGCATGAGGATGCTCCTTTCTTATGTTTCTTCGTCTTCTGGGTAGTCCTCAATAAATCGAAGGATGGTAGGATCCTTTGCTTTATCAATGAGGTCTTCAGCTGACAGGTTATTGCCAAGTGCTGCAAAGCAGAAAGAGCTGAGCGGTTCATTCTTTAGAATGCCAGCGGTGGCTTTCTTATCGAAGTTAAATTCTTCGTAAAGTCCGCGTGCTTTGGCAATAGCCGTGCGAACTTTCCGCTTAAATTCAGCATATTGCCATTGGTAATATCTGACGTAGATTTCGGAGTCAGGGCTATGATGAAGCAGTTCTTCAAGAGCCGGTTCATTTTGCCGAATGAGCGGAAGAAGCTTTTTCTTCGTATAAATTTTGTAAGTCGAAAGCCGGTGAGCGTAGAGGTATTCCGGGGACTTAATCTTGATTCGATGCCAGGAAGCGTCAACTACGACGAAACCTTCGTGACGGAGTTCACGATTTTGGTTGAGTTCTTGAGCAGCTGTAAGGCAATCGTTCAAGGATCCGAGCGGATACTCTTTCGGCTTTTGAATGCCAATATCATCATTGGATTCTTCGCCAGTGAGTCTCGATCTGGTACCAATGTGATAGAGATATGGAACATCATAGGCGATGACGATCTTTTGTTCCGGTGCTACAAGCTCAAAGAGATAAGTCTTATCTTTGTCGAGTTTGTCATAATCAATTGATCCGTAGTTAGTCGCACGCTTGATGAGCTTCATGAAGGAAGTAATTCCATTCATGGTGAGTGCTTCATCTGCGTTAATCATGCCGTTGGTAGACCAAGACCAGGTGTGGGTGAGGTCGTTATACCAAAGCTTGATAAGACTACCGTCAATCTTTTCCTGCACGCGAGCAGTTGTCCAATCGATTGTATCGATGTAGGATTCGCCATAGTTGCCGAATTTGCGGAATGGCCAGCAAACAACGGTGAGCGTGTTGAGATCAATGATGATGCCACGGGATTCTTGGACAATGGGGTCTGTGAAATCACAGTCCAGTCCATAGGTAAAGATAGCAAGAGTTCCATCAGTTTTGACAGTGATTCCTTTCTCTGTCAGAACGTCACGCCAATTGGGCGTGGATGCGATGAGATTGCATAGCTTGGATCGTGCAGTCATATGATTGACCTCCTTTCATTTGTGCACGCTTGTTTTCAAGATTACTCTTGTTGCTTTGTGCATTCATATTATATCAGAATGTAAGTAAGTGTATCAAAGGTTAAAAAGTATCAGCACTTGGTGCTGATACTGAAGTGGACGGTAAACCTCATTTTTACTTATCTTGAAAACCCGTCCGTATCATTCCTGTTTTTCAAGGACGCGATTATGTTGCGTACTCTGTAGAAATTGGCGGTTTGATACTTTGCGTTTCTCGGAACGCAGGTTTGAATGGTTTAGGTAGATGTCTGTTCCGACGGGCGTGGCTGGTAGTCACATCCATCAGGAACAGCTCTTGTGCAGTGTAACCCGTTCCATGAGGTGCAAGTTTTGCACTTTTCATGGACGAGATGCATATTTTTGCGAACAATCTCGTCGATTTCGGCGAGTTCTTCCAACATGCGATCCGCTTTGCGGATGCATTCGTTGGCAAAGTCTGTCGTAAGATCCATGGCATAGCCTCCTTATTCGTCAATCACGGGATCATCCGGTGATTGTCTGCAATCAAAGCAGTAGATGCTGATGGTGTCTTTAGACCAATCTTTATCATAAACGAAGCGTTTGAGTCTTCGTTTACTGATGGATCCGTCTTTGTTGAGCAAAAATGCATCACCATATGTGCCATAAACTTCGGCGACTAATCGTCCGCCACAGTGTGGACAAACGGATTGATCGATAGATGATTTCATTTTGTCCTCCGTTAGCTGTAGGCATTATGGGTTGTGCTTTTTATGACGTTTTTGATTTTGGCACCACAGATATTTATCTGTTGGTTGCCAATCTGTCATGACAACGTGATACTCATCTGGTGCGGTGTTTTTATCGCAGATAAAATCGCCTTCTCCGAGATAAGTACAGTGATCACATATACCCGGATCACAAATGAGATTTTTATTGCGTTTCATAATGAAGTCCTTTCATTAGCGCTATAATTAGCGCCGTTCCATTTCATAGGCACAATCTTCGTGACAACGACTGCAACGCAGATGGATATCGGGACAGCAGCTGTGTTTGTGTCCGAAAATCCAGCAGAGGAAGGTATAGATTTTGTATGTCATAAATCTGTATCCTTTCAATTATTTTGCTTTGATGCGGATTTGTGATGTATACGGCGATTTAGAATTATCTAATATATATTTTTCTCCCCAGGAGGAAACAATGAGATTGCCGTTGTCATCATATCCGACTACGTAAACATAGTGGAGATCAACTTTTTGTTGCGTAGTGACTGTTCCACTTCCGTTTATAGCATATAGTACAAAATTATCGCAGGCAACAATGTCGTCTGTTGCCAGTTTTTTGGTATTGTGTCTATATTCAGCATTAGACCTAATACCGTATTTCTTTAGATACTTATGCAGATTACCAAAGTTAGAATTTAAGGTGATGCCTAAATTAATATCTTCAGTAGTAGCTTTTTTCCACTTGGCTTCTGCTTCGTCATATTTCTTTTGACGTTCATTTTCTAACTTTCGATACGTTTTCCAGTCGTCTTCTGTCCATGACCGGACGTTAGAAGACAGGATTCCGCGATAGCTACATTCTTTATCTAAACGTTCCATCTGGTGGTAATAGAAGTCTTTAATGATGATTCGTTTAACCAAATCGTTTCGATTGCAGTCTAAAACTGAATAGTTAAAGAATTTTAACATGAAGAGTTCATAATTAAAATCTATTTCGCCATTTCTATATGTGTACATAGAATAGCCGAAATGGTCAAAAAATTCTTCTTCGTGTCCTTCGAAGAGACGGAATACGTAATCGGTAGCGGCGGCATAACCGCAGCCATTTTCATAGATTACTTCGAAGTATTTCTTATAATAGAATGTAGCGTCATCGGGGTTGTCAAAACTGTTCACGGGGTAGTACTTTTGGACTTCTTCCCAGATGAGAGGATCCTGGATCAAATCATCGAAGTGGTCTCTGAAGTCGGCTTGGCTGGCTCCGTACTGTTTTGAACTGATATTGGTATCATTGAATATGGAAACAATATCATATTCGCCAGTTTTGTCATTTAGGATTTTGTAGACTGGGATAGTAGTATCGTTTGATATTTCTATATATCTGGACGAACTACTTTTAGGTTTGATAACGTTTTGTGTAGAATTGGTGGCTATGGAATAGCCAAACAATTGAACAAACGTTAGTGTGATAGCGATTGTTTTGATAATGAGATTCATAGTTTGAGTTCTCCGTATGGGCGAATCAATCTTGGATTGGTCATCTTTGATGATCAGGAATTTGAGTCATAAGTTTGGCAAAGTCGTAGACGTCTTTTAGCCCTTTGTCGTTGAGTCGAAGTAGAATACCGGTAATATCCAGATATGGTTTAATAAATTCGATTGGTTCATTTTGACCAATGTTGATGATCACATTGCGAAGTGTGATATCTTCTGAATAATAAACCATATCGGCGATATCTTCTGTTGGTTTGGAGGCGTCGGTGGCATCAGGATTGAGTATTTTATAATCATGTGCCCACGCTGTTGCAATTGATTTATCATGCAATGTAAATAGAATGAGACCCAGTGTGGTCTTATTCGGAAAACTTTCTCCGGTTTCATATCTACGCATGGTCATGAAAGATACTCCGATTTTGGAGGCTAATTGCATTTGTGATAAGCAATTAGCTTTGCGGACACTCTTGAGTGTGTCAGGAAACATCTTTTCTGGCATAAGATGTACCTCCAATTAGCAACGAATTTCAAATTCGTGTGGTTTGGAATCTGGAACGAACTCTGCTTTGGCAGTGGTCATGACAGGTTCGGATGATTGCATGAGTTTGCGATTGGCAAAACTGAGTGCATGGGCGAGCATGAAGATGATGTCTGCCTGATGACAGATAAAATCATCTCTGGATGCATCAATACCAATATCGGTATTTCCGTGATCTTTTTGCCATTGTACAGCGGCATCACGAGCCGTGTTACGGTCTTTTTGTTCGTAGGCATAGCCTTGAGACGATGGCACGGGACGTTCCTGAAGGGAAGCACCCCAAGGTGCGAGAATTTCATTTATTTGTTCATCTGTGAGCATATGATGATCTCCTTTTTGTTTTTGGTATGTATTTTAGTGTAAATGAGTGTCTCTTGAAACACTCGTTAAATTTAGTGTAAAAATTTGACCTCACCCAGTTAGGTGAGGTCTGTGAGATGTATTGAGTTTTATTGGGTTATTCTGTTTCTAATTGAGATTCTTGTGTATTTGTTTCCGGTATATCGGGTAAGCGACGATCTTTAGTTGGCGTGTTGACTCGTTGGATTCCAAAATAATCGTGCCCATGCATGTTGCCGGATCCGAGTTTGACTTTTCCTTCGCCGGATCGAGTTGGAATTGAAATTTCATCGCCACTCAAGAGTGATGCAATTTCCTTGTCGTTAAACTCATGATCGCCATAGGTTTTTTTGAAGTAAACAACATTTGGGGCATCTTCAATCGTAGTTGTTCCTTGGACGTAGGTTTCACCTTTTTTATTTTGGACTGTTGTCCAACATACGAATTTGTCATCAGGTTTTGGTTTTTCTGTTGGTTGTGGATTCTTTTCTTTCTCTTCTATAAACAAAGCTTCTGCGACGTATGCACGTTGTTCATCGGTCAGTGCTTTCCAGACATAGTCTTTTTCTTTGGCTTGCTGGCAGACTTGGAGACGTTGTTCACGGATTTCAGCTTGTTCACTGCAGGTGACAGCATAGCTGTCGCTCATGGCTGCGGCAAATTTATTGCCGTTGAGCGTTGTGATGGCATCTTCGAAGTCGCCCCGGGATCTAATGCTCCATTGACGACCGGGTTGGACTATACCAACCGGAATGGGGTGTTCTTTTCGCCATTCGGTATGATATTCAGTTGCTGGAACGCCAGCGAATGGTTTTGTTTCGGTATAAGTAATACCCCATTCCTCGGCGGTTCGTGGACGGAAAGCATCTGGAGCATCGTGACACCAATCACTATAGCGTTGCATATTTTCGGCAAATTCATTGGCAGCAATTGCAACGCGGAGGGGCAAGTGCAAGTTATTTGCTATAGTCGGAAGCTCTGCGGCCGTGTGTTCTTCCAGTGTTTCATTGGCCTGATCCCACATATTATGAATATTATGCTGTATTGTAGACGCCAATTCATGTTGAGCAGGCGTATGACCTTCGATATTCTGTTCGAAGAAATGTTCACGTGCTTTAGCGACTTCTTTGTCGTGATTGAAGATGTCGCTTAAATGATTGAAATCATGAGCAACGTTCAGAAGACTGACTTCATCATTAATTTCGACGTGAGGTTTAGTGAACAGTCGGAACGTATCAAAGAAGTCTTCTTCTGGATCTGACAGGTCAGGAGTCACAACCAGGCTTCGATCTGGATGTGTCGGGTCGGTCAGTTCGAGTTTACTCCAGTGATTTGCTTGGAGTTGGTCATGAATTTCCTTGGCAGTAATTTTATCCTGCTGTAAATCTTTATGCATTGTGAGCGTTTGATCTGTAGCATAATCATGCAATAAACGAGAGACCAGTGTGACATCTGATGGAACACCGTTTGCAGCGATTTGGTCGTCTGCATAAGTGTAGGTTTTGGCAATCGTTGTATTGCTGAGCTGAATCATGACTTTATATTGATTTCCTGGGAGGTCTTCGCGTTCAAAACCTCTGGGTTGCAGATGGTTTGGAAGTTCGGCGAAGTTTGGTTCTTGATTTCCGTTGGTTTGTTCAAGAAGGGGCTGAATTTGCCATTCAAATTTATTTTGTTGGTATTCAGGCCGTTCTTTTAATTCGGAGCCCATTTGTTGGACTTTTTGGTCCAAATTAGGATCCGGGTTGTCGATAATGTCTTGATTTTCCCATTTGTAGGGCAGTTTTAAGAATGGCAGAGGTTTCATTTGAAGAATCTGCTCATTGGGTGAAAGATTTTCTTTGTCAGACATTTCAAGGACTCCTTTCCTGTGTCTTTTCACCTATAATATAGGGTCAAAAGATGGAAAATGCAATCTTATTCTGCAGATTTTAGTCAGATTTAGGCATGAAAAAAGACCCTGTGAGCGGTCACAGGGTCTCGTCAGATTTTTAGTTGTCACCAGCCTGTTTATCGGATGTTGGTGCCGATGTTTCGGGAGTGTCCGGAAGCCGACGAGTCCGTTCAGGAATATCTGTGCGTTGAAGACCAAAGTATGAATGTCCATGGACTTCACCTTCGCCAAGCTTGACTTTGGCTTCTCCGGAACGGACTGGAACGGAGATTTCATCGCCTTTTAGTAAGGCTTTGGTTTCTGCGGCCGTTAATTCATGATTGCCATAGGTTTGTTTGAAATAGGCATCAGCAGGTGCCCCTTCAAAGTCTGGCTTTCCATGAATATAGGGTGTTCCTTTCTTATCTTGAACAACTTCATATTCTCCTGCTTTTAATGGAGTTTTTTCTGGGGCAACAGGTTTGACGTCATATGAATCGGGGAAACCACCTTCGTGTTTTTCCAATTTTACGTCCACTTTATCTGTGCTGGTGGGAATGGTAATTTTCTCGCCAAGCAGTAAAGAATGGATTTCTGGATCGGTGAGTACATGAACGCCGTATCGTTGTGGAAACATCATATCGGTTGGTTCATTGTTAACAAGTCCGGTACCAAAAACCATAGACATGCCGTTTCTACCATTTTCTAAACTATAATATCCAGGATCTGATTTGTCATGGTTTTTGTTTTTATCTAAATATTTATTTTCAGGTGGTACGTAAGATGGATCTTTTTCTTTTAGCCATTCCGTTTCGTATTGTGTGGTTGGAACTCCACCAAATGGTTTGATTTCGTCGCCCATGTGCGGTGCCCCCATTTGGTATTGTTCCCGTAACGGCTTTATGCCAAAATTATCGGCAAAGGCTTGTTCATATTTGGCAACGTCTTCATTAAATCGTTGCATATCTTTGATTGCCGCGGTTGGAATACGCATATTATCTGCGATAATGGGAACAGCGGCGTCTGTTCCTTCGCGAGCATTCAGTTCTGGATGCTTTTGTAAGTATTCGTTTGTTTGGTCTTTGACAGAATTTGCAAAACCCCATTGTTCGCTTGTATATTGGCTGTACTCTTCGTACTTGGTTTGCAAGTCTTTTGGAAGTGTGTCATAGACCTTTTGGAAGTTTGGAAAAAATTTGTTTGCCATAATAAATTCCTCCTTTATGGTTTTGTTAGTATTTAGTCATTGCCAGCTTGTTTATCAGCCGTCGGTTCAGATGCTTCTGGAGCATCTGGGAGCCGACGTGTGCGTGTCGGAGTATCGGCACGTTGGATACCAAAGTATTTATGACCGTTTACTTCGCCTTCGCCGAGTTTAACTTTAGCACTGCCAGAACGAACTGGAACTGAAATTTCATTACCTTTCAGTAATGATTTGGTTTCCATATCTGTCAGTTCGTGTGTGCCATAAGTTTGTTTGAAATAAACTTCAGATGGAGCACCTTTGAAATCAGGTTTACCGTGAATATAAGGAACGCTCTGTTTATTCTGGACGATTTCATATTCGCCTGGTTTCAATTGACTGAAATCTTTCTTTTCAGAAGATTGCGGTTCAGATGCTTGTGCCTGTGTGGTTTTTGCCGTTTTTTCTGGTTCAGCAGGCATAACCATCCACAGTCCTTTATATTGTTCGTGTTCAGTCAGTTTGATGTCTGTCGATCCTGTTCCTTCGGGTACGTTAATGGTTTGTCCGAGTAATAAAGAATGGATTTCTGGATCAGTGAGCATGTGAGTTTTGTAACGTTGCTCAAAATAGACATCCATTTCTTGGTCGTTAATCTTGGCTTTGCCATAGACTGTCGGCATACCCATACGATTGACTTCGGTGTGGTAGTATCCTGGCGAAAGGTTTTCGGTACTGACGGATGCATCCAAGTATCGATTTTCGATTTGTGGAGGAACATATGTTGGATCTTTTTCTTTCATCCACATTGTTTCATATGCTGTTACCAGGATATCAGCAAATGGTTTTGTTTCCTCGCTGGTTGTGGGACCGATTTCTCCTCTATGTTGATCCGGCTCTCGACCAAAGGTTTGTTTGAAAATATGCTTGTAAGCAGCAACATCTTCGTTGAAACGTTGCATTGCTTCAACCACTACTGTGGGGATGTGCATTTTGTCTGCAATAATGGGTGCGGCGGCATCTGCTCCTTTTTGACGATCCAGTCCTGGGTGTGCGTTCAAATATTCTGTAGTTTGTTGATCTACGGAATGAGCATAGTTCCATTGTTCCCAAGTGTAACCTTCAATTTTATTATAACAATCTTCGGCAGTATTAAGAGGTTGTTGCGGGTCAGGACGATCTGGAGATTTTTCAGAAGATTGCGGTTGAGATGCTTGTGCTTGTGGTGCAGGTTGAGTTTGCTTGGTTTGATCGGGATGTATGAATTGAATCATAGCTTCCATTCCTGCACGAGCCACTTCAGCCGTGGTCATGCTACCTTCGTGCTCGAAGGTGATTGGCTGAATGTTGGTCATAATGTCAAAGAGTCGGTCGGCATCTTCTGGCTTATCAAGGCGAAGTTCCAATTTACCTTTGTCGTCAGTGTATGTGCAGTTAAAATCGTTTCGCCAGATGTAGTACCAACCATTGAGTGCGTCGCACATGGTATCAATGGTTTTATCAGCATATCTGGAGAATTCAACTTTATAACCATCGCCTTCGATAGTAGCATCTTTAAGAGGCTTCCAGCCGTCTGACATATGCCTGGAGAAACCATCAGCAGATGGAGTACGAATTTCGGAAGGATGTTTCGGATGTGGCATGTTTGCTTTAGCATCTTGAATGAGTTCCGTCAATGGTGGAATCTTTGGTTCTGAAAACATCTGTTTCGTATGGTAGACCAATGGGTCTGAAATATCCAATCCTACTTGTCGTTCTAACTGATAGGCTAAAGCATTGTCTTTTAAAGGAATTTGAGCGAATGGTTTAATTTCTATTGGGCTAACACCCCATTCTTGTAAAGATTGTGGTGTATTTTGTGGACCGGCAGGCACAGAAAATTTTTCTTCGTATTGTTCACGAGCACTATTGAAGCTTTTAATTTCTTGATATACAATATGAGGAATTTCTAAACGCCGGGTAATATGACTTTCCATGCCTTGTGAATCATATGACCCATATAAAGCTTCGTATGATTTTTGCTGCTTTTTAACGGTATCAGCAAGTTGATACTGCTCCAAAGTATGACCAGCGATGTGTTCTGTGAAAAATTCATCTTTTGCTTTTTGCATTGCTGGACTATTTTTGAACGCATCGATGTAGTCACCATATGGAATACCGCCGAAAGGATGAATTTCTTTATAACCAATGCCCCATTCGTCATCTCCGTGAGGACGGTGTCCATAGTTATCCTTATGCCAGTCACTGTATGTGCTACGATTTTCACCGAGTTCTTTAGCTGCTAAATAAACTTCTTTTGGGAGTTGTGTTTCTTGAGGCATGATTTCAGCAAGTTTGGCTTGACGTTCTTCATAAGATAAATTGCTCATTCCGCCTAATTCACGTTCAACTCGATGCTCTGCATCCCAAATATCGGAAATTAAGCTATGTTGTTCGTGGGTGTAGCCTTCGATATGTTCGTGGAAAAATTTATCAAGACTGTCTTCTGATTCTTTTTGCTGTTCCACTTCTTCTGGTAAATGTCGATAAGTATGTGCGACATTAATAAGGTGTTCATCACCGTACAGCATTACATCAGGCGAAGACATCGAAAAGTATTCTATATCGGTGTCTTTGGTGGGGACGTCTCCGTAGCAATGAGGTTCAATAGTCATTGTAAGCTCTGGATGCTCTGGATGACTGAGTGTGAGGTCACTCCAGCCATTGGCTTTGAATTGTTCACACAATTTGTCTTTTGTGGCTATGTCTTCCATAAGTTCCTGATGAGCTGTTAATGTCTTATCAATCATATAGTCTTGAAGAACACGTGCCGCTAATTCTGTATCAGACGGACGGGTAAACTCTACGTCATCCATGGATCCAATGCGATGTTGTGATACCAATGGATATGAGTATGTTTGGGTAACAATCATATGGTCGATCTCCATAGTGGCTTGGTAGCGGTTTCCTGGAAGATCTTTCCGCTCAAAGCCTTTTGGTTGTAGATGTTGAGGTAAGTCTTTAAGAGATTCGGCAAGTTTGTTCCCGCGATGATCTGGGTTGATATCGCTAAATTCATACAACGGTTTGAGCGTCCAGTCATAGCCGGTGTATCTGGATTCAGGATGTTCACCGAGTTGGGCCATCATGTCTTTCATTTGTCCAGGCAAATTTTGTGCGACATCTTGATGATCAATAACGCTTGGATGTTGCCATTGGTATGGTTCTGTCCAATCAGAACGAGGTTGCTTTAAGACATCTTCGTTTGTCATTTTTGGATTGGTACTTGGCATATTTGATTCCTCCTTATGAATATCTTCTATTGTGACCACAGGATCTTCTTTTTCTTCAGGTCGAAGAAGATTTCTGAATTCTTTTTCATCTTTTGGGTCATCGCTTTCTGATAAGAAAGCGAGTTTGAATTCCATCCATGGATTCTGCCAAGTTGGAAGATGTCCTTGGGAATATTCTGGGTCATTTTGAATGACCTGTTCCCATTTGTCTTTTACTTGGCGACCGCGAGTAAGGAACTCTGTGCGGTCTGGACTTGCCTGTACCCAAAGTAAGTCTTTTTGTAAATCCCGTTCTTCGGCTGTACTTTCCGGATCTATATCGGTTCCCATCATCATCATGACGGCAAAATCGACATCTGATTTTGTGCGTTCTCTGATTTGATTGGGATCTTCATTTATCATATTAGTTACCTCCTTTGTGTCAGGTCTCCTGTCCCTTATCAATTATAATATATGATGAAAATGAAGATAATGCAATGAAAAATAAATCGTATTTTTTTGCATTTTGGGTGTAGATTTTTGTTGAAAAGTATGTTATAATCATTTCCGGAAGAATTCCTATGCAAATTTTGAGGAAAGGACTGGTAGTTCAATATGAAAAAGGTAATTGCGTTGGTTCTCAGTCTGATGATGCTTATGGCATGCATTGGAGCGGTTGCGGAAGAAGAGCCTGAACCAGAAAATGTGGAAGTAGTAGAAGAAAAGACCGAACCGATGACAATTGATCCAGAGCTTGTGCTGGGCGATTGGTATGGAGAAACATCAGGTGTGGTCATTAATATTCGGCTGAAAGACGATGGAACAGCTGAATGTTTCGTCGGAGATGCTGAAACGAGCGATGATTTGATTTGGTCTTTGAATGGTAATGTGATTACGATTTCGAGTAGCGATGGGTCTGACCCTTTGTCTGGACCATATACGGATGAGACATTGCCATTGGCCAGCGAAGATGGCATGCAGGTATTGTTTGTACGTGAAAAGATTGAAGTTTATTCTCCTGCAGACCCTAATTTGGAAGCTACGATAGAAGATTTCAATGGAACCTGGGATGGTGCATATGCATACATGTCAGGAGCAATGGTATCAATGAACGAAGTTTCCGATGAACATTGTACCATTTCTGAAGGCAAAGTTGTGTTTGCCGGTGAAGATAGTTCGATGGTGACGTTGTTCGGGACGGAGCCTGTAGAACTGAATTTTGATCATGGTACGTTGTCTTATAAGCAAGAATTGGTTACTGATGAAGAATCTATAGCAATTACACTGTCTTTTTGGATGTTGCAGGATGGTGTAATGTCCATGTCTTTGGATACGGGCGATGGACCGGCAATTATCTATTTCACGAAAGCGGAAGAAGCTGACTTGTCAGCTGTTGCATCATCCGCTGTGCAGGGTGCTTTGGCTGGAATCGGAGAAGTCGCGAGTGTTGCGGTTGACGCTGGTGCTACAGATGCGTTTGTTGAGAGTGCTCTTGAAGCCGCAAAAGCGGTTGCAGAAGCGTCTGTTGAACCAACAACAATGGAAGCGGAAGATACACATGACCATGAAGATGAACATGACCATGATCATGAAACTGAAGTAACAGATGAGCCATTTTTCCATGATCCTGAAGGGTGGATGTTGGATGGTGAAATGAATCTGACGCCTGAACTTTTGGACATGTTTGATACAGCCATGGCATCAGAGAAGCGATTTGCGATTCAGCCAATTTTGCATCTCGGAACAAAGATTGAAGAAGAGTATACGACACACTGTTATTTGTGCGTGCTCGGTTCTTTGGAGGATCCGGATGAAGAATCTTTGTTCCTCATTTATATTGATGAGCCAACGCAGACAGATGACGATCCTGTATTTTATGCGGGATTGGAGCTGATGTTAACATTGTCGCCGTATGAGAATGCGGAAGAATAAGTATTGAAGAATATGTCCCGCATACTTATGTATGCGGGCATATATTGTATCATCGAAGATGGAGGAGATAGCTATGAAAAAATGGTTTGGTTTAGTATGTGCTTTGGTGCTTTTGTACACTGCAGTGGTGGGTGTTGCTGAAGAAGTAGCTGAAGAGGAACCTGTGATTTTTACAACGATGAACCAGGTTTTGGAGATTGCAGAGGATACCGGCTTAAATGCCGGAACAGATGAGTATGCGGGAATCGTGGTAAAATTGAATGATCAATATTATCGCGTTATTGCGACATTGGATGTGCAAGCTCAGGAATGGCTTGAAAAAGCCAGGGATCCGGAGAAAATGGATAAATGGGAAGCATATCAGCGTAGAGCAGATGAGTATATTAAAGAGTATCTGCCAATTACAATTGAAAAAATCACAGCTGAACCAAAGAGTAAAGAAGAATTATCCAGTTATGTAAGAAAGTCTCTGACTGAATTGCAGGCAGAACATTTTGAATGGTGGGATGGTGAGTTATTGCCTGGTCCTGCTTCTGCCGTCGCTGTATTGAGAGTAACCTGCGATATGTTTGTGTATGATTTGACATTGAATATGACCCGTGGAAAGTGCGAGGGTTATATGGAGAAGCTTGGTATGGATTCAATCGCAGATTTTACTGTGAATGCGATTGAATATACTGGTCAATTATCTTGGCATGCTGCTGATAAGGAGTATGCTGCGGATGGTTCTTCCGTGCCGAATCAGCTTTGGTTTGGCGATGGAAATATCTTGGCAGAATTTGAGAATATTTTGAAGGAAAAGGGTTTCTCTGGACAAACAGTTGATGATTTAGTCAATGCGTTGTCTGAACTTTCTGAAGAGGAATATGCGGAAATTGGGGTTAATGCAGAATCTATTGATCCTGAATCACTGTTTGAATATCTGGAACAACATAGGGAACGTGTGCCTGGAGAATCTGAAGCACCACCAGCGAAACCTGTGCGGTGAGATGGAGGGTGATAGTATGAATAAATGGCACATTGTTTCTGAAGATGGTAATCCAAAGAAAGCTGGACAATATTTTGTAATTGTATTTTATCATCCATGGGAAAATGGTGCTCCAGTGGAAGACAAGCTTTGTGCTTGTATGGATGCACGTGATTTTATGGATGCTGAACAGGCAAAGAATTGGGTGATGGATAATCAGCCAGATGAAGGTCTTGTTTGGACAGAACAGACCGGCAGTTGTGCAGGCGAGTTTGTTTATGCTTGGCTTGAACTGGACGAGGCTGAATTGCCTGTGATTCCAGAAAATGTGGTTATGGAGAGCCGGTATGATTAAAGAAGTCAAGTTTACTTGTCCAGATTGCGGTAAGGAATGGGTGGAAAAGCAAGATACTGAAGATGAATGGTTCGGTCTTGCTACCACCCAAACCTTATGCGATGCATGTGCAGAAGGTTATTTAGAGCGTGTAAAGGGCACATATGGAAAGCGGGGGAGTAAACAGCATGATGTGTCATGAATGTCCGTTGGGTCATGAAGAACGTAAGGTCGGAAATGGTATATCAGAACCTCCGTATATTTTCCTGATACGTTGTCCGTTCGATAATGAATATTATAAGAATTGGGACGACGAATGTGATCATGATGTTGAACGGTTGACTGTAATGAATGAGTTTTTTACGAATGGTGCCGGGATATGAAGTATGTGTATGTTCATAGAGGAGATTAAATCATGACAGCATATGAAATCAGCGTAGCGATGAAGAAGCGTTTTTCAGATGGACGCCGATATGCTATTGCGGAAGAAGTCGGTCTGACAACAGGCGGTGGATGTAGACGGCTTGATATGATTGTCATGGATTGCTATTGGTCAAACCGTTTTCGAATTGATGGTTTTGAGTATAAAATCAGTGTTTCTGATTTGCGTAGGGAGTTAGAAAATCCGGAGAAACATGTGGATTTTTTTGGCGTTTTGGATTATTATAATCTTGTATGTCCCATTGAAGTTGTGACTCCGCTTTATGATGTAATTCCAAAGAAGTGGGGGATATTGATCGTCAATGAAGATGGGTCTGCTCGATATAAAAGGAAACCGCTTGCTTTAGCCGATGAGAAATCGGACCGAAAGATATCAAGAGGTTTTATGGCGTCTTTCGTAAGAGCAATTCAGGGTCACGAAGTGTCTGCTGAAGAGTTGAGATCCGAGTATGAACGGGGCATGAAAGACGGTCAAGATCGAGCGAATCGAACCACGGCTTATTTATCCGAACGAGTTAAACGAGATGCACAGAAATTGGAAGCTTATGATCAATTGATGCATCGGTTCGAATTGTGGCGAGATGATGATATTGATGAAATTATGAATGAGTTTGAAGCGTTCAGGAAACTGAAATTAGATTGGGTTAAAGATAATATTGATACGACGATAAAGAAGTTGACTGAACTAAAAGGACTATTGTGAGGGGAATAGAAATGCAGTTGTTTGGGATGATGAATGCTGATGTTGTTCGAACAAAATGGGAACGCAAGTCAGATCTCATTCAGAGAAAATGGAATCTGAAAAAAGAGAAGCGGGAGAGTTGTCCTTGTTGTTTGAGTTACAACATCCATTTGAATCATAGCCATAGTAAGTGGCGTAAATATTGGTTAGAATGTTGGAGTTGTCATTGGACAGAAAAAAGTGCGGCAACAATTGACGGAGCTATTCGGAAATGGAATAGACGCACTTGTTGGAAGCGAGAACCAAAGTCTTAAATCGCCAAACATTATTTATATAAATGTAGGCAATTTTTATAAAATTGCCGAGGTTTGGAGGAATGAAAGATGGGATTTATGAATTTGAAAGAAGCTGCTGCAAAATATTATTCAGAACCTATGAAGGGTAATATTCAGCGGTTGATTGATTTTGATATGTATCATTGTTTGATTGCCGGGAGTATTGATACTGCATTAGAGGTGCAGGAAGAATATCCAGGATTTCCGCAAGAATATCTGGAGTGGGTGAAGTTGTGTGATGGCGGACTATTGTTCGACACGTCACTGTTATCAACTCGCACACAGGATCGGCAATTGAAGTTGAATTTTGAAACATATGATGAATATAATGACACGGAGACATATTTAGCATTTGGTGTGCCGGAAGGATACGAAGTATTTGCTGTGCGCGGATATGGTCCGTTGGTTTGTTTCAATGTGAAAGATAAAGATGGAAAGGTTTATCAGTGGGATTACGAATTCGGTAAGGTCACTGAAACTTGGGATACCTTTGCGGATTGGTTGACGGAGACCATTGATGATGGGATCCAATTGATTGCTGATGGTTGTCTTGAACCGATGGGAATTAAGATGACAGAAGGAAAGAAGTAATCTAAAGCGGGCTTGGCTATGCGTGAGCGTGAATGGTTGGTAACCGAGGCGAATAGCGATAGCTTGAACTGTGGGAGACTGTGATTCCTGCCGAGTTTACGGTAGTTCAGTCCGCTTTATAAATGATGTGAGTAGCTGTAAGCCTATCCGGTGGTAAAGGGTGAAAGCACATCCGGCAATGGGAAGCTTGCAGTATGAAAGAGGGATAGGGCATGGGAATTGGCTCATGCCCAACCTCGAACATAAAGAACCGGAGGTTGTTATATGGGAGCTGAAGCATGGATAGGACATGATGGGAGCGTAGTGTTTGAACATCAACGGTTATCATATTCGGACGTGAATCAGAATGATATTAAGCGACTGATCAGGTTAATGAATTTATATTTATTATCCCATCGTCAGAGTCAGAGCATATTACAGGCATTTTATGTGCCGTTGTATTATAACTGGGATGAAACTGATGATGGAAATATGCAATTTGCTGCGGTATATATAACCGGTGATTATTTTGTAAATCGACCGTGCGTTTATTTCAATAAGGATGGATTTATTGAATTAGCCGGTTGGGCAGATAGTCAGAATTTACTGCCTATTCAGCAAGCCTTTGTTGAATGGTGTAGTGGTGTGGCGTTTGAGAAACAGATACGAGAGAGGATTTACGGATGCAAGAAGTCATGATTTCGATTCAACCAGAATGGTGTCGGAAAATCATTAGTGGTGAAAAAACACTGGAGATTCGGAAGAATCGTCCGGATTGTGATTTGCCGTTTAAGTGCTATATTTATTGCACGAAAAAAGACGGCGGATTATATTTGTATGGACGTCAGTTGAGTGGGTTTGTCGTTGGAGAATTTGTATGTGATTCCGTTGAAGAGTTTGGTGTTCCATATCCGGCTTGGCAAAAAGATTTACCGGCAAAATTTATTGTAAATTCTTGTCTGTCTTATTTTGATTTGCATCGGTATGCACTTGATTCTAATGATTGCAATCTATTTGCTTGGCATATTAAGGATTTGAAGTTGTATGAAGACGGAGTGCAGGTGAATAATTTTTTGAACCGAAACGGTGATGCACTGAAGAGGGCACCTCAAAGTTGGTGTTATTGTATTAGGAACTATTCAGGACGTTTGATAGTAAAAGATACAATTTTGGCAGAAGGTAGTGTGGGTTAATTTTGTCTATGTATGATTCGGAGAAAGGCGACAACAAAATGTCGCCGGAAGAATTAGTTGAAACATTGCGGAACTGGGAAGATATGTTTTATTCTGAATCGGAGACGCAATTGATTATGAAAGAAGCTGCTGATTTGATTGAAAGTTTGCAGTTTAATTTGAATGAAGTGAAGGCTACCATGTGGAGGTCAGATTGTGGTAGTACGAAATGAACAAGAATGAATAAGACAAATAAATTAGCTAAAAATGATAAGGTGAGATGAGATGAAAAAATTTGTGCTGATTTACGTGGTTTTGCTAATATTGTGTGCGGTTTATACTGCTTCAGCTGAAGGCAAAGTATTGGTCGCTCTTGGCGATTCATATATTTGTGGTGAAGGCATTTTACCGTTTTACGGTCAAGATGCACCAATGGCAGAAAAGTGTCAAAATCCAGATTGGCTGGCTCATCGTTCACAGAAAAGTTGGCCTGGAATGTTAACATTGCCGGGGCTTGATGGTTGTTTAGCAGACCATTGTGGTGAAAATTTCTTTTTTGCAGCCGTTTCTGGGGCAAGAACGGAGCATCTGTTTTTGTTAACAGATGAAGAAAAAGCCGATGGTCGGTCAGCGATGTTTGAGAAACCATATCGTAAAGATGGAGTTTCCGGTGTTTCTTTGGTACCAGCACAATTGGATGTATTTGATGAATTGGATGCCAAAGGACTGAAAGCCGATTATGTGTTAGTCATGATCGGTGGTAATGATGTTGATTTTAAAGGAATCATCACGATGGCGATGATGGGTCAGACGAAACGTATGTCTGGAGATACCTATGTAGATAAAGGTGTTTCCTTATTCGATAGACAGTATGATTCAGTAGATGTGCAAGCATCTTTGAAACGTGTTTATTATGATGTTGCTAAACGTGCTGGCAATCAAGCGAAGATTATTGTGGTAGGATATCCTTATCCTTTGGTTGAAGAGGATTCATCTGTGTTTGGTGCAGAGAATGCTCGCGTTATGAATGAAGCAGATTATTTCTTTAATACAGAGATTTGTCGAATGGTGGGCGAGTGTCATGATGCGGGATTAAACATCTATTATGTAGATGTAAGCAAGGCGTTTGAAAATCATGGGGCATATGCCAAAGAGCCTTATATCAATCCAATTATATTTGGTGCTGGGTCGGAAGATTTAGATTCAACTGGATTAGTAAGCGATGCGTCAATGCATCCGAATATTGACGGTATGCACGCATATGCGGATTGTGTGCAATATGTAATTGACGCAATTGAGTCTAATGTAGACCCGGAACGGTATATTTATTATTATCCGAAGGAGGAAATCGAAGATGGCGAAGAGTTTTGAGGAAGTTTTTGGGTGGATGCAAGAAGAACAAAAACAATTTGAAGAAGCTCATAAGCACATGCCAGCACCGAAGTATGAGAAGGGCGATGTGGTGAAGTTTCAGTTTAGTTCCAACATGGACGTTCTCGAAGGGATGATTGAGATTGTTGATCGATACGGAACCTTCGAGCAAAATGAAGAGCCATCATATGATATTTACCGATTTGAGAACAATACGCTGTATAAACATGTGAGAGAATCGACTGTGACAGAGTTTGTTCGTAAGGGAAGTATGGAAGAAATCGAAGAGTCTGTAAAGCGATTCGGTTGGTGAATTTGATGAGTAATAAAAATGCCACATCTGAGTTTTTCAGATGTGGCTGTTTTATTTATATCATTTGGAGATTTCCATATTATCAACGACGACTAATGTGTCTGGGAAATCTGGAAGCGGTCTTCCGTTTAGATAATTGCTAGTCTGTTCGACAGCTCGTGCATATGGATCTGAAACCTCGGGAAGTGAACGTTGACTCAACGTTTCAGTACGTTGGATGCCAAATTTGTAGCTATCAGGACTTTCATAACCCAGTTTAAATGTACCCGTTCCAGAACGAGTTGGAATTGAGATTTCATCTCCACGAAGGAGAGTAGTGATTTCTTCATGGGTGAGTTCATGTTGACCATAAGTGGGTTGGAGATACACATCTTGTGGTGGTTGTGGTAGATGACTATTATATGGAACATTGGGTCGTCCATGAATACATGAATTACCTTTATCATCTTGAAGGATTTCATATCCTCCTGGAGGGAGCGTTCCGTCATACACGATTTGATTGATTTCTGGTGCAAAAGCGAATGCTAAAGCTTTTTGATCCTGTTGAATAAGATATAATTTATCATATTGATCCTGTGTTAACGGGATAGGTTCATGATCTTGAAGATGATGTATTGGTTCAACATAATCATTTGTCTTTGGGGTAGGAGTCGTAGAATCAGGGATGCCTGTAAACCGACGTGGAGCCTGATATGGTGGAAAATCCATCTCATGGGTAGGACTATCTGTAAACCCACAAATGGATGGCGGATCTTTTTTCAGGTAACGGCAATCATATGGTTTTCCACCGGAAAGATATGCCCATTCTTTAGAAACGCCAAGTTTTTCGGCTAAAAGATCACAATAGATTGCGTTGTAAGTATGTGTTTCGTGACTGATGTCATTTGTGCGTTCAAATGCTTCTTGACGCATTTGGTCTATAGTAGTGGTGGGTTTCAATTTATCCACATGAAGCGCTTTAGCGGCTGTAGTGGATATGGATGGTGCATTGTGTGCAGTGTTACCCATTTTATATTCCTCCTTTTTCTTATGTTTTGTCGTTTTGCATTTCTTGCGATGGCGTTTGTTCTACGGGGACGTTTGGAAGTGGACGTTCTTTTGTAAGGTCAGTACGTTGAACTCCGAAGTAGTCATGACCACCAACCTTACCTTCTCCGAGTTTAACGGTGCCTTCTCCAGATCTCATAGGAATTGAAAGTTCTTCCCCTTTCAGAAGAGATTTTACTTCTTGATCGGAGAATTGATGGGCACCGTAAGTGGATTTGAAATACACATCCTCTGGTGCGTTTTCAAAATCTGGTTTGCCATGAATATAGTTTTCTCCGCGTTTATTTTGAACCATCTCATATTCGCCTTTGGCTAAGCCCTTTTGGGCTTGGGGTTGTGGTTCAAAGGCTTCGGTCAGTGATTGTTTATCTTGTTGAACAATCTTGAGTTTATCATATTGGTCTTGTGTGAGCGCCATTGCATCTACGAATGTAAAGGAAGCCGGTCCGTATTCGGTCACGTCTTGATAATAAGCAATGCGTGGTGATACGGGTTTACCGATCTCGTTAATTGTAGCGGGCTGCAATTCGCGATGATCATACATGCTTTCGCTACCATTCAGTTCTGTCCAGGCATAACCAACATCTAATTGGTTTGCAAGACTTTGGCAATATGTGCGACGAAAGTCGTATTTTCCACTGTATGTATTTGGATTTCGTCCGTCTTCTACAAAATCTTTTGTGAATTTTTCAGCGGTGCGATCAAGTGCGGTTTGTCGAGCTTGGTCGATTTCTGTCATTTCTTTTGATGGATCCAAGTTTAAAGCTTTGACCGCTGTGTTTGTCATTTGCTTTAAGCCTTGTTCAGCTTCGTTCATTTTATCAATCTCTTTGTCGAAGAGATATTCAGTTTCGTTATCATATTCGTATGACATAGTTTGATCTCTCCTTTCGGTCTTTATACTTATATTATACTGGGTTTATATTGGAATACAATATGGGAATGTATTTGATAGCACTTGTATATTATGATATATTATGGATGGAGACAGTGCTGATTTTCGGATGGAAAGAGGCGAATAAAAATGGATAAACATGTTGTGAAAGAAATGACGTTTGAAGAATTTTGTTTATTTTCGGGAATATCACCTGATTGTTGGGTGTTTACTAATAAAAATCAGAAGAATACTTTTTGGCAAGGCGATGACGGATGTATCTATTTTGATAATGGTATAGGTGTGATTCGTAAGTTTGAAAAGATTAACGGTCATGTATGGTTTTCTTTGTATCTCGGTGGTTATAAGCGTGGAGAAGATTGGACGCCATGGCGTGT
>JAEEGL013193929.1_pt1 | contig 38954 bp, 35 predicted proteins | sample 9134231 | NCBI WGS metagenome assembly JAEEGL01 (sample SAMN16246548, study PRJNA631951) | gut metagenome | biome: gut microbiome; feature: rumen; material: fiber-attached | host: Bos | place: Iran: Karaj | collected 2018-10 | reverse complement strand
TTATCGGCTGTCTTGAAGCCGATTCCGTCGACCTCTTCCACCAGCCGGTAGGGATTCTCTTTCACGACATTGAGCGTATCCTTACCGTATTTTCTGTCCAGGCGCATGATATTGCGCATGCCCAGCCCGTGGGTGGAGAAAAAGGCGATTGCCTCGCTCAGATCATCCTGCTGCAGTATCCCTTCTGTAAGCACTGCTTTCTTTTTGGCAGTCATTTTGTCCACCTCGTCCAACAGATCCGGATTCTCGCGTATGCGCTCCAGACAGTCGGCTCCCAAAGTCTCGATAATGCGCTGGGCAAACTTGGGGCCAATGCCGGGAAACAGCGGTCCGCTCAGATAAGCGGCAACGCTTTCCGCATCCTCGGGCAGAAGCTTGTTGAGGGTCTGTATGGCAAACTGCATCCCGTAGCGGGGATGTTCCGTGTAATAGCCGCTGATCGTGTACATGTCATTGGGATCCACATCCGGCAGATAGCCGGTGACGACCAGGCTTTTTTCGTTCAGTTCGTAAAGCACAAAACGGGCAACCGTATAGCGGTTGCTGTCGTTGAGAAATATGATCTGGGCGAAACGCCCTTTCAGGCTGATGATCTCGTTTTCACTCATGCGCCAGTTCCTTCAGACGCTCGCTCATTTCCCTGCCATCACGGTAGGTCTTTTCTATCGTTCCCCCGCCCAGACAGATCTCTCCCGCATACAAAACGGCTTCCTGTCCCTCGGTGACCGCCTTGACCTTCTGCGGATAATACAGGCGCAGCGTGCTTTCGTCAAGGACTTCTATCCTTACCGGATTGTCCTTCTGGCGGTAGCGGAACTTGGCGGCCGCTTCTTCCGGAAGCTGGCCATAGAGATTGTTGAATCCGGAGATCAGGCAGCTGTCGCTGTATAAAAGATCCTCATGATCCACATGGCATACATAGAGGATGTTGTTGACAACGTCCTTGTCACAGACAAACCAGGGGCCTCCGCTCAGACCGAGTCCCTTTCTCTGTCCTATGGTGTAATACAGAACACCGATATGCTTGCCCAGCAGCTTGCCGGTAGTCAGATCGATGATGCTTCCTTCTTTGGCCGGCAGATAGTTCTGCAGAAAGGCGCGGAAATCCCGCTCCCCGATGAAGCAGATCCCGGTGCTGTCCTTCTTTTCAGCCACCGCCAGATCCAGCCTTGAAGCAATCTTTCTTACCTCTGTCTTATCCAGATCGGCCAGCGGGAAAACGGTATGGGCAATGGCGTTGGCGGACACCTGGGCCAGAAAATAGGACTGGTCCTTGTTCTTATCTTTGGCCTTTAAAAGATAGGTCTTGTCGCCTGCAACTTCCGTCTTGGCGTAATGTCCGGTAGCCAGCCATGAAAAGCCTTGTTCTTGCGCGAAACGGCGGAAATGATCGAATTTGATGTATTTGTTGCACAAAATGTCGGGATTGGGCGTACGTCCCTTTTCGTATTCCGAAAGAAAGACGGAAAAAAGTTCATCCCAGTATTAACGGATGAAATCCACCCGCAACAAAGGCAGATCCAGCTTTTCGGCCACCTTCACGGCGTCCTGATAATCCGCTTCCTGCGGGCAGACGGGATCGTTATTGGTGGGATTGCCCAGTATGTCGTTGTTCAGGCCGGAGTCCCAGTTGCGCATGAAAGCGCAGGTGACATCATGTCCCTGCTCTTTCAACAGATAGGCGGCCACCGCACTGTCGACGCCGCCGGATAAACCGACCAGAATTTTCATAAACCCATTATATATGATTTTTCCCGTCTATGCGGTCCGTGCATTGCTGCCCTTTTCAAAATGGCCGATCAGATTCTGCACGAAGGCCATAAACAGAAATTTCTTTTCCTCCAGAACAAATCCCAGCCACTTGCCGTAGCGGTGGTTGAGAAGATAGATGTTTCTGACCTGTCTTCTCCGTAAGCGCAGAAGCTGTCTGTCCTTTTCGTTTTCCTTATCCGGCGAGTAGCGTATGCGCAGCATCGTTTTCTCTATTTCTTCATTGAGATAATGGTGCTTTTTGAGAAGAAGATAGGATCCGTTGATCTCCTGCAGTATCGTCGGCACAAAACGGCCAAGGAAAGAACTCAGCGGCTTATAGCCAAACAGGATAGCCGCCAGAGCCAGAGCCAATAGGATCAGATACAGATGGGAATCCTTCTGTATCTTTTCCGCAGGGAAGACATAGTCCGCCTCTTTATCGGAACCGGTAATGCGTATGTCATTGTTTTCATCCCTTCCCAGACTTGCCTCCAGGCTCTTCCAGCCTTCGGCGGTATAGATCTCGACCCAGCTGTGGGCCTGCAGGGAACTGACTTCATTGATCTGATGGGGAACAAATGGTCCAAGATAGCCCACGGTGTAGCGGGCCGGAATGTTGCAGACACGCAATAACAAGGTCATCGCCGCCGCGAAATGCTGGCAATAGCCCTTTTTACTGACGGTGAGGAAGTAAAGAACCGGATCCTGATCCGCCGGTATCTCCGGCATGTCCAATGTATAAACATACTCGCTTTTGAAAAGCTGGCGTATCCGGTTGATCAGAGCGTTTTTGTCGCTGTCGTTTGTGTCAATGTGCCGGCTGATCAGAAAATCCGTCAGGCTTTCCTTCATCTTCTCATCCAGGCGCAGATAGTGGCTGTGCACATAGGCATCATAGGATTCCGGTGCTTTTTCTTCTTCATTGCTGCTGACATAATGCAGCACATAGCCGTCAAAGACAGATGGATCGCTGACTGTCAGATACTTGTCCTGATACAGACCGTAGCCTTCGTCCTGCACAAGTCCGTAAGGTGCATACAGCCATCCAGGCGCGCCGGTGTTTTCCACCTTCAGCGCCTTGTATTCACGATTCTCTTCCGTCAAAGCCCTGTTTCTGATGAGCTCTTCCAGAGCATCGATGCTGTTTTCTTTCAGCTCTTCCGCGATCTCTTCCTCACGCAGAAATGCCGCCTTTTCCGTATCGTAATCGCCGCAGCTGTAAGCGCGCAAAAGCGCTATCCTTTCCGCACAATCCACCCGTAAAACCGTTTTGGCCTGTTCCCTGTCTATTCCGACATGGCTGATGCGCGGGCTGTCCGGTTCTAAGATGGCTCCTTTGTCCTCCTTCGGATAATCGGTCTCTTCCGGCTTTTCGCTCATCTCGATGACCATCTGCGGATCGGGTCCGAAATGCAGATAGGGATAATTCAGTCTGACCAACAGATCCTCCAAAACCTGCCAGCGGTTTTCATAGAAGACTTCGCAATAGGCGGTCTGGTTGGACTGCAGGGCATAGGCCATGTTGTCGCGCCAGTGGGTGATCTGATAACCGAAGGTGTAGCGGGCCGGAATGTGCAGAGCACGCAACAAAAGCGTCTCAGCCGCCGCAAAGCGCTTGATGCTTCCCTTGCGTGTTGAAAGGAAATCCAGGACGGGATCCTCTGCACTGATGGCATCCCTTACGGCGTATTCCGTATTGTCGATCAGATAACGATGCAGCGCATATAGCGTCTCCCTGACGCTTCTTTCCTCTTTCAGCCCGTTTTCCTTTAGCCAGGCTTTCAGGCTCTCTTCCATTTTCGGATCCAGGGTAAGGTATTTTTCTTCCGCATAATCCAGATAATCCTGAGCATAGTAGCCATAGACAGCGTCGGGATTGAAGTAATAGGAATAGGCTTCCCGCTTTTCCCCAATGCCGAAATAAAGATATCTGTCCTTATAGGCTCCCACCTGGTCATGATAGATCGCAAAGTTGTAATAAGGCATGAAGAGATGGAAGGCACCGCTGTAGTCAAAGATGTCCATTCTTTCCTTCAGGGAAAGCCGCACATCCTCTTCCGCCCGAAAGATCGCGTTGGAATAGTACAAAGCTCCCTTTTCGGAATCATCGGCATCCTCCAGTTCAAAAGCGCCTTTTTCCATGTTGTAGTCCCCGGCGTTATAGGCTTTGATTTTATTGAAAGGAACGCTGCTTCTGATCTGCAGCACGATGTCCTGCTGGGCCGGTTCAGCCTGATTGTCCATGCTGGTGCCTAATAGCTCGTCGATGATGCCTATGCGCCGGCTGGCGTTTTCATTGTATTTATAGACTTCCGAATCGGAATCAAAGATGCCCCATTCATTGTCGGTATCGTCGTCGGATTTCGGTCTTTTAATGGCGGCGATCGAAGGTTCCAGGGCAATAGCGCACCAGCTGGCAAAAAGAACGATCACCAGCAGAACCGCCAGATTGCCCTTTCTGGTCAGATCGATGTTTTTGACACAGAGCAGAACCAGATAGATGATCAGCCAGACTTTCATCCACATGCCGTCGGCGGCCTTCAGCTGATCCGCGATGACAAAGATCGCAAAGGAGCTGATCTCCAGAGCCCGCCTGTTTCCTTTACTGTTTTGGGACAACAAGGACAAAGAAAGCACCGTCATCTTCGCCATGGCGACAAATAAGGGCTTCAGCTCCCCGGCGTCCAGATAGCGCCAGTAGGCGGCGGCCTGGGCTGACTGATGCCGTAATACAAGACGCAGCCAGGGGCCAAACAGCTGCAGACTGGAAACAAACAGGATCAAGAGATCCAGCAAAACAAAAAGCAGCCGTCCGGAGTTTTGTTTGTCTTTCAGGATCCTTTCCCGCCCAAAGATGTAAACGGCAAGAAAGAGCGTCTGAAAGACATCCGCCCAGGTTTTGTTCATGCGGTTCAATAAGAACAGATCCGCCAGAACCATAAGGATCAGCGCGTATTTTTCAATCGGTTTCTCTTTCATAATCGGCATAGATCCTGTCCATCATTTCGTAAAACTGCTGCCAGTTGTAGATGAGATACTCTCTCTGTCTGTATACGGCTGAAAAGCCGTAGCTGTTGTTGCCTATGACATCTCTGGCCAGAGCGTAACTGGCTCCCAGAGCCTCTTTCATTTCCCCGAAGCTTTCCTTCTGCGGAAAGACAAAGGTGAAATAGACCTTATCGGTCCTGGAACCCTCTTTGATGATGACATCATCCAGACGGGCGCTCTGGGCCTTGTGCATGTAGCGCAGATTGTCTCCGTCCTGAAAAGGACGCAGGCCGGACAGCTCGTGATAATTGTCCCCTTTCTGCATCAGAACATCTCCCTCATCCGCGACCCGTTTTTCCTGCAGATAGGGACGGATGTTGGAATCGGGTTTGGGGTATATGTTTACCTTCTTCAGAAGATAGGTACGCAGCGGAAAGAAAAACAGAGCAAAAAACCCGTATACATCCATGCGGCTGATACGAATCCGGTTTGTTCCCGCTTCCAGTCCCTTGAGAACGATAAGCGTCTCTTTCTGTCTGCAGTCCCTGATCTCTTCGCTCTTACCGTTATCCTGTGAAAGATTCTTGATGCTGATGTGGGGTCTCAAAAGCCCGTGAAACAGCGGTTTTTCCAGAACCAGAGAAAAAGCGTAGTCCTCTCCCTCATGGATCTTTCTGTTCTCCTCTTCCAGACTGATGGTCAGCCGGAGGCAGACATAAGCGATCAGGAAGAGGCTTGCTACCATTAACAAAAGACACAAAGCGATCAGATAGTTCAGATAGGGCTTCGCTTCATGAAACTTGCACAGAAAAAGAATCAGCGTGATGACAAGGATCATTTTATCCCTTGCGCAGTATGGAAGGCTGCGGTGTTTTTTCCAGTATGGATTCCAATACGCTCTTGCGGAAAGAGGAAAGGATCGTCAGTTCCTGGGAACGCATGCTGATGCGGTGAATGCAGGTGTCGATGAAGACCTCTTCTATATCCTCCGGGATCACATAGCTGCGGTTGGCGAAATAAGCGTTGGCCTTGGCCATGCGCAGAAGCACCAGTTCGCCGCGGGGCGATATGCCTATTTCAATGTCCGGATGGTTGCGGGTCTTTTTGGCCAGATCAAGAACATAGCCGTAGATCGTATTATCCACATAGACCTTTTCAATCTCTTCCGAGGCCGCCAGGATCTCTTCGCGGTTGGTGATCTGACAAAGTTCCAGCATCGGATCCTTCTGATCGCGCGAGCGCATCAGGGCGATCTCGTCCGCTTCGCTGGGATAGCCTATGCTTAAAGCCAGCATGAAACGGTCCAGTTCCGACTGGGGCAAAACATTGACACCGTAAATGGGCGATATATAGGGGTTCATTGTCGCCAGAACGATGAAAGGATCCTCTACCGGATAGGTGATCGCATTGACCGTGGCCTGTCTTTCCTGCATGACTTCCAGTAAGGCCGCCTGACATTTGGCGCTGGCCCGGTTGATCTCATCCACCAGAAGGATGTTTGTGTCAAAGATGGGACCGGGTACAAACTCTTCCGTGTTCTTGATCCGGTTATAGGTCATGTATCCCGTGACATCCGAGGGCATGACGTCGCTGGTGAACTGGATGCGCTTGACATTCAGTCCCATGACCTTGGCTACCGTCTTGGCAATCGTTGTCTTGCCCACCCCCGGCTTGTCCTCCATGACGACATGTCCCTTGACGCATATCGCCATGATGATCTTTTTCAGGATCTCATCTTTTCCGTAAACGGATTTCTTCATTTCCGTGATGCATGCTTCAATATTCATAATCAAACCTCGTCTCTATTGTATCATAGCCTTTCCCATCGGTTTCAGCCTACACAAAAGTCCCTTTTGACAAGGGACTTTCTGCTGCATGGTTTTTTTCTTTATTTATCGCGCAGATGATCTTCTCCGCATTTTTCCACAAAGAAGTCACCCTGGATCTTCAGGGATTTCAAAGCGCCTTCATAGAGTTTTTCATAGGAAGTGCCGCGCCCCCAGGGATAATCCTTTACGGGTTTGAATTCGTAGTTCGCTACTGCATTGTCCAATTCATCCGGAACCTGCATCCAAACGTAGGGAGCCTCATCGCTGTCAGCAAAGAGATCTATCGTGTCCACTCCCTTCTGGGCAAAGGCAATAATGGTATCCATCAGCTTGCGCAGAGTCCTGTTGACACTCTGGGTCTCCTTGAGGCCAAGTTCCTTATCGTTGGCCGTGATGTTTTTCTCAAGGGTATCCTTGATCTTGCCTATCTGTTCATCCACATCATCCATGAACGGCGGATGCCGGCTGGTGATATTGCTGGTATAGCGGTCTATGACCGATATCCTGGATTCCCAACCGGCCACCATGGAATAGGTTCCGTTTGAATTCTCCTTAAAGCAATGGGAAAGATTGCCCTTGCGCACATAGTCCTGGTAGTCCTTTCTGCGCTCGGCACGGTATTCTGCCTTCAGCTCATCCGGCTCCTTTCCCTTTTCCCCTGCTATCAGTCTGTCCTGATAATCCCGGTAGAAGGCCTTTGCTTTGGGATCGGGAATCCTGGCGGGGTCTGTTGCAAACAGATCCGAGAAGAATTTGGTATCCTTGCATATCTGATCGTAGAATTTCTTGTCATAGCCGCCCCGTTTGACGTTTTCTATCCAGGTCAGACGGTCATAGACAGCTACGATAAACTGTTCATTCCAAAGCTGTGCAAAGAGCTCGCAGGTCTTGCTTAATAGCGAGAGGTCATCAAAGTACTTCTTGCAGGCTTCATAGGCCTTTACTTCCTCGGCATTGGCCAGCATGATCCTGTCCCGGGGAAAAGTCAGAACACCGGTGTTTTTCTTGATGAAGGAAGGGATCCAGCCGCCCGGGCCGAAATCGTTCAATGCCAACGCTTTCCATCCGTTGTATGTTGCATAGAAATCGCGGTTTTCCACCATCTTTTCCAGATGCTTCATGAAATCCGTGATCCGGTTAACAAATCCGCTGAGTTCCGCCTGTATGGTCTTTTCGTCGTTATTGAACCACACCAGTGCGTTTTCCGCATCTTCTCTCGCCGCTTTGGCGTCCGCCTCAGCAACTTCGGGGAAATCGTCAAAATCAATTCCTGTAGTCATATTGTTCCTTTCCGTTTCCTCATCCGTTATTAGAAACGGATCTCATAATCACGGACATACCATCTTCCGCCGTTGGTGCGGATGAGGTTTCTTCTCACCGGACTGCCCAGCTGCTTGCCGTTTTTATCAAAGGCGATGGTCTGGACGGAAGCGTACTCGACCTTATCACCGTATCTTTGCGCGATCTTCTGCTGGTCTTCCTTGGACAGGAAGTAAGAATCCAGGCCCTGGGAATCGTCATAGCCCTTCACGACCGTGATCTGGGTGGCATCGGGCACGACTTGTGCATGGACATATTCTCCGTGGAAGCGTTCCTGATGCAGATCCCAGTGGTAAAGCAGAAGGGATTCCTGCGTGGGATTCTGTCTTCTTTCCGGCTGTATGCAATCGACATACAGGTCGTAGTTCTTTTCCTTGATAGCCTGACGGAAGATCTCGACCAGTCTTTCCGGGCTGACATCCTCCGGTACTTTCTTTTCCGTAAACCAGCTTTCCTTGATGGAAGCCACTTCCTCTTCGCCGACAAAGCGGCCGCTGGTCTCGCTGTTTTCATCATACAGGCCCAGAACGTGGCCTGGCACATACAAAGCGATCGGCTCCACGACCACTGCAAAGACGGCGGAACCCACTTTCTGTTCGCCGGCTTCCGGGACTTCCATGGTCACATCCGTGATCTTTCCGAGCAGGGTCCAGGTGTCGACTTCCATCATCGTGCTGTCGACCAGCCTTCTGTATCTCTTTACGGCTTCATAGGGACCGAGCCACTTGCGGCTGTCTATCTTGATGAAATACATGCCGCTGGAGCGCTTGCCTGTATAGATGTATTCACCGGTGACGCCCATGAACTGGTTGGCGGGATAACGGACATCGTCCAGAACCACGATCCTGTCTTTGACCTCATCCAGTGTCACTTCCTCAAGATCGGGTGCCGGATACACCTTCTCCATGAGCTTGTCTTTATACTCACCAAGCAGTTCTTTCCAGCCCTCTTCGCTCTTTTTCGAATAAATCTCCTTGAGTTTCTGCTCGTTGACCAGATAAGCCGTCATTTCCTCGCTGATGTCGGTAAAGTTTCCGGTGGAGCCCATGACGCAGGCTCTGGCTCTTTCAAACAGGGCCTTGACTCTTTCATCACCCGGCGCGAACTCGTTCAGGATCATGACGCGGCTCAGGGCATCTTCCTTGGAACGGAATATGCCGGTGGCGCCATTGGCCCGCTTGACTTCGTTTTCAAACTCCTTGAGATACATCTCCGCTTGCTGTATGCGCATGCTGAGATTGGAATCGTTGACCGTAAAAGTCGTCTTATCTACCATGATATGTCATTCCTTTCCAGAAGAAATCCTCACTAATCAAATTATAACATAGACCGTTTTCTCCCCTGTAGTAGAGATTCACTGTAATCATTCTGCATACTCCTTTTCCAAACGATTTTAATTATTGACACGTTGTCAACCGTTGTTTATAATGCAGTTGTTGACACAATGTCAACCAAACCGTAAGGAGGCAAAAATGTTTAAAGGAACCCCCGGATTAATTGAGCAGAGACGTGAGGAAATCGTCAATGCCTGTGAGCAGCTGTACCGTACAAAGAGCTTCAGCGAGATCACGCTGAAAGACATTGGGAACATGACCTCTTTTTCCCGGCCAACGGTTTATAACTACTTTCACACAAAGGAAGAAATCTTTCTGGCGCTGTTTGAGCGCGAGTATGTTCTGTGGAACATAGAACTTTGCGCCATTCTTGAGGAAAACAAAGAGCTGAGCAAAGACAAACTGGCCGAAAAAGTTGCCGTTTCGCTTGCAAACCGGCCGCAGCTGTTGAAACTGCTCTCGATGAACAACTATGACATGGAGGCAAACAGCCGGCAGGAACTGCTCACTTCCTTTAAGAAGGCTTATGGACAATCCCTGCAGCTGATGCGCCAGCTGCTGGAAAAGTTCTGTCCGGACATGGACGAGGAAAATGTTCAGAGATTTCTCTACGTGTTCTTTCCCTTCATGTTTGGCATCTACCCCTATACGACTGTGACCCCGAAGCAGAAAACAGCCATGCGGGATGCGGAAGTGGACTTTGTTTATCAGTCCGTTTACGACATCACCCGCAACTGCCTGTTACGGCTTCTGGGAGCTGAATAAAAAAGATGATTCATTGAAAAGGAGATGAAAATGGCAAAGAAAAACACAGGAGCAACACTGGCACTCTATCCCTGCCCCATCATCGTGGTGGGAGCGCTCGTGGACGAAAAGCCCACATGGACTCTGGCAGGACATGCCGGAACCATGGCGCACAGCCATGTGATGGTATCCCTGGTACAGGCGCACTATATCAATAAGGGAATACGCGAAAACAAAAAACTGTCTGTCAACATCGTTGATCAATCCTGGCTGAAAAAGGCCGACAGGATGGGCACCATCTCCGGCAACAAAGAGGACAAGTCCGGAATGTTCGAATGGACGATGGGAGAAAACGGCGCTCCCCTGATCAATGACGCAAAAGTGTCCATTGAATGCGAAGTGGACGGAAACTATGAATTGGAACGTTTTGACAATTTCATCTGCCGCATCCTGGCCACCTATGTTGAGGAAAGCATACTGAATGAGAAAGGCAAGATCGATTATCACCTTTTCAAGCCCGTACTGTTTGAATTCCCTACATATGAATACTTCCTTACCGGAGAAAAAGCCGGTGACTGCGCCAAGATGAACGGATAGGAAAGCCATAAGGAGAAAAGGCATGAAGTATACAAAACTCGGAAATACGGATCTGATCGTGTCCCGCATCTGCATGGGATGCATGGGCTTTGGCGATTCCGGCCGTGGCCAGCACAGCTGGACCGTCGACGAGGCGCAGACAAGAGAAATCATCCGGCAGGGTCTGGAACTTGGCGTAAACTTTTTTGATACGGCCATTGCCTATCAAAGCGGCACCAGCGAACAGTATCTCGGAAGAGCTCTCAAAGACTTCGCAAAACGCGAAGATGTGGTCGTTGCGACCAAATTTCTACCCAGAACCCAGGAAGAGATTGAAAAAGGCGTGAGCGGTCAGAAACACATAGAGAATATGATCAACACAAGTCTGAAGAATCTTGGAATGGATTATGTGGATCTGTACATTTATCACATGTGGGACTGGCAGACGCCCATCGAGGAAATCATGGACGGACTGGACCGCATCGTTAAGGCAGGCAAGGTGCGCTACATCGGCATCTCCAACTGCTTTGCCTGGCAGATCGCCAAAGCGAATGCGCTGGCGGAAAAAGAAGGTTGGGCAAAGTTCGTGTCCGTTCAGGGACACTACAACCTCATCTTCCGGGAAGAGGAGAGGGAAATGCTTCCCTACTGTCATGAGGAAAACATCGCCCTGACTCCCTACAGCGCTCTTGCCAGCGGAAGACTGTCCAGACTTCCCGGGGAAAACAACACAAAACGCGCGGAAGAAGACTCCTACGCGAAATTCAAATACGATGCCACCGCCGCGCAGGATAATCTGATCATCGCCCGCGTGGCGGAACTGGCTGAAAAGCACAACGTGACCATGACCGAGATCTCTCTGGCCTGGCTGCTTACAAAGGTGACCTCACCCGTTGTCGGTGCCACAAAACCGCACCACATGGAAGGCGCCGCCAGAGCCTGCGATCTCACACTTACGGAAAACGAGATCGCCTATCTGGAAGAGCCTTATGTTGCGCATCCGCTAGCCGGCGTCATGGCTCAGAACAAGCCCGTTTCCGCAAAAGAAAAGCATGTGTGGTCCACCGGAGATCAGAAGATAGAGGAAAAGGAGAAATAAAATGGCAGAAAAAATCGTACAGACGGCAGGAAGAGAGCAGCTTGGCGAATTCGCTCCCCTGTTCGCACATCTGAATGACGATGTGCTGTTCGGGGAAGTCTGGAATGACAAGAGCATCGACCTGAAGACCCGATGCATCATCACCGTTGTTTCTCTGATGGCTTCCGGAATCACGGATTCCTCTCTGACCTACCATCTCCAGAACGCAAAAACCCACGGAGTAACCAGGGAGGAGATCGCTGCCATCATCACCCATGCCGGCATGTATGTCGGCTGGCCTAAGGCCTGGGCCGTCTTCCGGCTGGCAAAAGAAGTATGGAAGGAAACAAATCCGGAACTAACGGAAAAAGACAGATTCCAGAACAGCATTTTCTTCCCCATCGGAGAAATCAACCCTTATGGCCAATACTTCAGCGGGCAGAGTTATCTTGCGCCGGTTTCCACGCAGCAGATACCGGTTTACAATGTGACCTTTGAACCCGGCTGCCGCAACAACTGGCACATACACCATGCGGAAAAAGGCGGCGGACAGATGCTGATCTGTATCGGCGGCAGAGGCTATTACCAGCAATGGGGCAAGGAGCCTGTAGAGATGCTTCCGGGAAGTGTCATCAACATTCCTGCCGGCATCAAGCACTGGCACGGCGCTGCGCCGGACAGCTGGTTTGCGCACCTGGCCGTGGAAATACCGGGCGAAAAAACGAGTGCCGAATGGCTGGAAACCGTATCCGATGAGGAATACGGAAAACTGAAATAAGGAGTACCTATGAAAAAAACGATTGCATTACTGCTGGCTGTTCTCCTGTTACTGGGACTGACAGCCTGCTCATCCCCTGACAAAACAGAAGAAAACGGAGAAACCTCTCCCTTACAGCCAGAAGAACCCGTTTCCGGTCAGAACACAGAAGAACCGGAACCCGAAACAAACGGAACAGATACGCTTGTCGTTGTCTTTTCCGCCACCGGCAACACAAAGAAAGTAGCGGAGAAAATCGCCGCCATCACCGGTGCGGACCTCTATGAGATCCTGGCGCAGCAACCCTATTCCGAGGCCGATCTCAACTGGAACGACCGCAACAGCCGATCCACAAAGGAACAGAACGACAAGAGTATGAGGCCGGCCATAGGAAGTAAGACTATCGATCTGTCCGGTTACAAAACGATCTTTATCGGCTTTCCCATCTGGTGGGGCGAGGAACCGCGCATCATGGACACCTTCGTCGAAAGCTACAGTTTTGAAGGAATCACCATGATCCCCTTCTGCACCTCCTCATCCAGCGGCATAGGCAGAAGCGGTCCCAACATGAAAGCTCTCTCTGGAAGCGGGAACTGGCTGGAGGGCAAGCGCTTCGGAGCCAATGCTTCGGAAGCGGATATTCAGGCCTGGATAGACAAGCTGAACTGATAGAAAAAGAGAAAAGTCTATGAAAAGCAGAATGAAAACGGCAGTGGACATTGTGATGACCGTTCTTCTCTTTTGTCTGATGGCCTACCAGGTGACAGGAGACAAACTGCACGAATGGATAGGAATCGGCATGACAGCCGCCCTGATCATTCATCATCTTTTGAATATTCCATGGTACAAAGCGCTGTTTCGGGGAAGATACAACGCTTTCCGGGCCGTCACTACGGTCATCAACACCCTGTTGTTATTATCCATATCCTTAACAGCCTTTTCGGGGATGAGCATGTCGAATCATGCCGTCCCCTTCCTTTACGGAATGACTGACATGGTCTTTGCCAGAACCGTTCATCTGGCTCTGTCCTACTGGTCCTTCATTCTGATGGGACTGCATCTGGGGTTGCACCTTCCGGCATTGACAGGAAAGATACGTCCGGAAAAAAGTGTCCGGCTGCTCTGCACATGCCTGTTCACATTGCTCGCCGGTGTCGGTTTATGGCTTTTTATTCAAAACGGAATACCCGGCTACATTTCCTTTCGCGCCCATTTCGCGTTCTTTGATTATGACAAGCCGGCAATAAGCGTTTTTCTGGAAAACATTGCCATGGAGTTCTTTTTTGCTTTCCTCGGCGCCAACACCGTCCGTCTGATCCGAAATGGAAACAATCAGAAGCAGAAGAATGACAATACGCTCATTCCCGTCGCCTGTGTTCTTGCGGCGGTGATCCTCGGATTACTCCTGAACCTGTTTGCGCAAAATAGAATCTCGCAGGATGCTTCTTTGACTCCTGAAGTCAAACCCGCTGCGGATGAGAGATCAGCGGATCAGACGGATCATGTTGAAGTGAATGACGGATTTGTCCTGATACAGAAAGGTTCCTTCCTGATGGGAAGTCCAGAAGAGGAAAACTGGCGCATCGAAGATGAAACGCAGCATGAAGTAAGTGTCTTTGCTTTCTATATTGATCCCTATGAAACCACGCAGGAAGAATACATGCGTATCATGGGAAACAACCCAAGCACTTTTGCGGGAAACAAACTTCCCGTGGAAAACCTGAACTGGCTGGAAGCCGTATCCTATGCCAACGCCAAAAGCGCGGATGCCGGGCTAATGCCCGCATACACGATAGAAGGAAACAGCGTAAGCTGGGACCGCAGCGCCAACGGCTACCGTCTGCCCACGGAAGCCGAGTGGGAATATGCCTGCCGGGCCGGAACACTGACCCCGTTCAATACACAGCATTCTCTCAGTGCTGATGATGCGAATTTCTACGGTCATTATCCTTATGAGATAGAAGAAAACTATTTCAACGATTCCGTTCTGGAAGCAAAGCCGGGTGTGTACAGGGCAAAGACAGTTGACACGGGCAGTTTCAAACCGAACGCATGGGGCCTTTATGACATGCACGGAAACGTAAACGAATGGTGCTGGGACTGGTACGGTTCCTATGACAGTGTCCACTCTGACAATCCCGCCGGGTCAATGACAGGCACAAGACACGTGTACCGCGGCGGCGGATGGAACGACTTTGCCAAGAACATGCGCAGCGCCTACCGTGCGGCAGGTCAAAGCGATCTGAGAAGCTATAACCTCGGTATACGTCTGGTAAGAAACGCGGACTCCGGTGTAAAGGAAACGCTGAGTGTCTCCGCATCCGTTCCGGATGTTTCCAACAAAACAAAGATCCTGATTGCCTACTTCTCCTGGAGCGGTAATACCCGAGGGATCGCCAAAGAGATACAGAGGCAGACAGGAGCCGACATCTTTGAGATCAGTCCCCAAAAGCCCTATTCCTCAGACTACAACACCGTTCTGATGGAAGCGCAGGAAGACCAGCACAGACAGGCAAGGCCGGAACTGAACGCCCATGTTGAAAATATGGAAGAATACGGCATCATCCTTCTGGGCTATCCGAACTGGTGGGCTTCGATCCCCATGCCCGTCGCCTCTTTTCTGGAAGAATACGAACTGTCCGGAAAAGTGATCATCCCCTTCTGCTCTCACGGAGGAGGACGCTTTGGACAGAGCCTGACGGCCATCGCCAAGCTCGCACCGGATTGTGACATCAAAGAAGGTTTATCCGTTCATTATTCGGGAGGATCTTCCATGCCTGAGGATGTGACCAAATGGCTCAAGTCTAACGGAATAGCGGAATAAAAAAAGAGTAGAAAAAAAGCATTGAAAAAACGCCGGGATATCCCGGTGTTTTTTCTCCCTGATCAGAGAAAGAAAAGAAGGCTGTCAGGCGTGAAAACGCTGCTTTACTGGAAAGATTCTCAGCGAAAAAGAAAACCGGACCGCTGTAACAGCAGTCCGGTTTTATCAGTCATTCTTATCCGACAGTTCAGTTTATTCTGTCTTATTTGAATAAGGACATCGTAAGGAACAGCGTGGAGAGCAGGCTGGAGATCAGGGAAACAACCGTGATCTGGGTGTTGATGCTCGGACCGGCCGTATCCTTGAAAGGGTCGCCAACCGTGTCGCCGACAACGGCAGCCTTGTGGGCTTCAGAGCCCTTGCCGCCTTCATGTCCGGCTTCCACGAACTTCTTGGAGTTATCCCACAGACCGCCGGAGTTGCTCATGAACAGGCTCAGAAGCAGTCCGCTCAGAATGTTGCCGACCAAGAAGCCGCCGATGGCTCCGACGCCGCCGACAAAGCCGACAACGATCGTGGAGACGATGGCCACAAGACCGGCAGGGATGAGTTCCCTGATGGCGCCGTTGGTGGCAATCTCGATGCAGCGGTTATATTCCGGATCGACTTTGCCTTCCTTCAGGCCTTCGATGGTGTTGAACTGGTGATGGATCTCTTCAACCATGCGCTGCGCGTTACGGTTGACGCCCAGCATCAGCATGGCGCTGAAGACAGCGGGGATGGCCGCTCCTACCAGCATTCCGAAGAATACCAGCGGGTTCATCGCGTCAAAGCCGGTAATGCCGGCAACGCCGATTTCCGCAGCCGCGTCATTGACTTCGCTCATGAAGGTTCCCAGCAGTGCGATGACCGTTAAGCCGGCCGCCGAGATGGAGAATCCCTTGGTGATGGCTTTGACGGTGTTTCCGGCAGAGTCGAGTTCATCGGTGATGGACAGGACTTCATCGCCCAGACCGCCCATTTCCGCCAGACCTCTGGCGTTGTCCACGATGGGACCGTAGGCGTCATTGGAGACGATCATGCCGACAATGGACAGCATGCCGACCGCGGCGATGGAAATGCCGAACAGGGCATATTCGGATCCGAAGTTGGGATCGATGCCTTCGCACAGTTTATAGGAAATCAGAGTGGAAATGCCGGTACCGATCATGGCAGGCAGCGTGCTGAGGAATCCGTAGGACACGCCGGACAGGATCGTGAAGGCCGGGCCGCTTGTGGAAGCGTGGGCCACGTTGTGAACCGGCTGCTTGGTGTCATCCGTGAAGTAGTCGGTAGTGAAGCCGATGACAACGCCGACAACCAGACCTAAGATGCAGGCAGCCCAGACATACCAGGAGAACTTGAACACATAGGTGGCGATCAGAGTCAGAACGGCGTAGATGGCCGTAGTCACATAGGTGCTGGAGTTCAAAGCGCTGGTGGGATTGCCGTTTTTGCCGATCTTGGCAGTCATGACGCCAAGCACGGAAGCCAGTAAGCCCAGTCCCGCGTAGCAGAACACGGTGATGACATTGTTGTGGTAGGCGCTGACAGCATCCAGTTTGCTGGCGATGACTAAGGCCGCGGCTAAGGAAGCCACGTTGGAGTCAAACAGGTCCGCACCCATGCCGGCAACGTCACCGACGTTATCGCCGACGTTATCCGCGATGACGGCCGGGTTTCTCGGGTCGTCTTCCGGAATTCCGAGCTCGACCTTACCGGTCAAGTCCGCTGCGATGTCCGCCGTCTTGGTGAAGATACCGCCGCCAACCTTGGCGAATAAGGCCAGGGAGCTGGCGCCGAAGCTGAAGCACAGAACAGCCTGCGTGTCGCCGGTGATCAGATAGACCACGGAAACACCCAGAACGCAGGCGCCGACAACGGCCATGCCCATGACCGCGCCGCCTCTGAAGCCGACCATGAAAGCGGGTTTGATGCCCTTCTGAGCTGCTTCCGCCGAACGGCCGTTGGCGCTGGTGGCAACTTCAATGCCGATCTTGCCGCTCAGAGCGGATAACAGAGTACCGCAGATGTAGCAGATCGCATTGGTGAGATTCTTGACAAATCCGCCCTTCCAGATCGGAGCGGGCAGCATAAACAGAATGATCACGGAGATCAGACCGGCGAAGGCGATCAGGATGCGGTCCTGACGGCTTAAGAAAGCACGGGCGCCCTGCTGGATCAGATCACTGACCTTGGTGATTGTTTTGTTTTCCTGGGGCTGTTTCTTAACCCAGAGGAAAAGCCAGGCAGCGTATCCGAACGCAATGAAGGAAACGAATACGCAGAGCAGTAACATTACTTGCAAAGTCATAAAAAAACCTTCCTCTCCTTTATCTTTATTTGCAACATTAATATACTATCAGTTTTGAAACCTGAACACAACCGACTTAACCCGAAAAGAAGATCTCTTCAGGTAAAATATTCGTAAAAGAAAAAAGGCCTTTTCAGGCCTCTTTATTCGAATTAATGCTTTTCGGTAATGACGACGCCGTATGTCTCACCGGCATAGCCGCAGGCGTTTCCTTCGTCGGTATCGATGTGCATAGCGGTAGCGTAATTGGCGCTGACACGGCAGACAACATCGCCGAACACGAGGTGTCTTCCCTCGGTGCAGACGTCCACGCTGACCAGCTGTTTGTCAACAACGCCGAACTTCTCGGCATCTTCCGGAGTGAAGTGAATGTGACGCTGGGCCGCAATCACGCCTTCTTTCAGTTCGAGTTCACCGGCAGGTCCCACCAGCTTGCAGCCTTCGGTTCCTTCCAGTTCGCCGCTTTCTCTGACCAGGGCCTTAATGCCCAGGCCTCTGGCATCGGTCAAAGAGACTTCAATTTGGGACTGCTTTCTCACCGGGCCGAGAATGGTCATGTTCAGTTCGCCTCTGGGTCCGACGACCTTGACTTTTTCGCTGGCCGCGAACTGGCCGGGCTGGCTGAGCGTGTTTCTGACCGTCAGTTCATATCCTTCGCCGAACAGGACTTCCAGATCCTTCTGGCTCAGATGCACGTGACGGGCGCTAACTTCCACTAAAACTTTCTTTTCTTCAGACATTTCTTTACCTCTCTACTCAAACATTATATATGAATTTTCCTTTCCCGCAGCAAAAAACGCCGTATTTATTTCGCGTCCTTTTTCAGGCTCTTGGAAAATAACGGCTGCGCACAAAGGAAACCAGGGGACGCAAAACAAAAAACAGCACGGCGATTGACGCCAGAAGCAGCAAGGGACTGAAACGCAGGGAATGGCTGTTTGACTCCTCAGGCGTCATCGCGTAGATGTGCACGGCTGTAAGACCAACCGTATATTCAATGCTGATCTCCCCGCCGTGGCTGCGCAGGCCGAAAAGAAACCAGCCGTTATTCTGATAGTGGACATAATTGATCCCCATCATGCAGAGATTCATGAGGGTAGAAAGCATAAGAGAAAACACTGTATCCGTCATCGAAATACTCCTTTTCTTAAGGAAATCATACCATCTTTTGTCACTCAATGAAAAAAGCCGCCACAGGCGGCTTTGTTTTCTAGTCGTTGGTGTAGTTGTCGAAATAACCCTGCACCAGGATGACGGGCGTGCCCTTGTCCCCGCTGCCGCTGGTCAGATCGCACAGAGATCCGATCAGGTCGGTGAGCTGACGGGGTGTGGTTCCTTCCGAAACCATCTTGCCGACCAGATTGGCGTCTTTTTCGGCAATGGAATGGCGGATGGCGTCCTTGAGTTCCTCACCCGTGAGATCGCTGTATTCGTTATCGGCCAGATACTTGATCTTGACTTCGTTCGGAGTTCCCTTCAGACCGGCGGTATAGAAAGGAGAAACGACCGGGTCGGCCAGTTCCCAGATCTTGCCCTGGGGGTCCTTGAAGGCGCCGTCGCCGTAGATCATGACTTCCACTTTCTTGCCCGTGAGTTCAAAGAACTTCTGCTGCAAAGCTTCCACCAGGGGCTGAGCGTCCCGCGGGAAGAGCTTGATTTTGTCTTCGGTAGCCTTGTTGGCTCCCAGAAGGCCGTATTCTCTGTTATAGCCGGATCCGTTGATGCTTTCGTTCATGACATCATCCAGTCCGTAAACGGTTTCGGCACCGGCGGCCTTGAGAAGTCTCTTGGAGCGCGCGCGGGAGTGAATGTCGCAGCAGAGCACGTTCTTGGTGTAATCCAGAATGCTGACGGCACGGTTGGCAAAGATGATCTCCGCCTCGCAGCCTTCCTCTTCAATGATCTGCTTGTAATAGGCGACATAATCCACGCCGGTGAATTCGTGCACAGGGGATCCGAAGAGTTCATGATATCTGTCCAGACTCAGAACATCCGTATAAGGATCGATGCCCTTTTCGTCCAGATCGTCATAAGTCAATAAGGCGTTTCCCACCTCGTCGCTGGGATAGGAAAGCATCAGGGTGATCTTCTTCACACCGCGGGCAATGCCCTTGAGCTCTATCGCGAAACGGTTACGGGACAGAATGGGGAATATCAGGCCGATCTCTCCGCCCGGATACTTCCTGTGGATGTCCTCCGCCAGATCATCGACACTCACGTAGTTGCCCTGGCTTCTGGCAACGATGGATTCGGTCAGAGCCACGACATCGCGGTCGCGTAAGGAGAAGTGTTCCGCTTCGGCGGCTTTCAGCACGCTCTGAGTCACGATGGGGATGAGATCATCGCCCTCTTTGATGATGGGACAGCGTATGCCCCGGGAAACGGTACCTACTGTTCTTTCCATAGCAATCCTCCTGCTTTCTCAGCAAAAAACACAAAAAAACTATACCACAGAATGCCCGCAAAAATGACAATGATTCACTCATGAAATCGTTTTTTCCGTAAAAGCGTTTCCCTCAACAAAAAACAAGGTAAATCGAAACGATAAGACAGGCTTCGTCCACTTTAACATCCAACATGTTTTTGGACTGTCTGCATACAGATCCGACTTCCTTTTCTATGGTGGAGTTCTACATGCTGATATTCCTACTCTCTCATGCTGAGCAGTCTTTTCGGCGTGTTTTTCAATACGGAAACCGTGCTGAGGATCTGACTGAAAAGAAGAATCAGAAACTCTCCGATCAGAACTGTTTTCCATACCGCAGTATCCATTTCCAATGTGAACCTTTCAAACACCGACACAGGATCCACCTTTCGGAAATATCTTTCATATCCTTTTGCTGTGACTGACCACATATCATCCGTATTCCCGCTGTTGCGCGCCGCATTCAAGATCAGAGTTTCCCTTATTTTCTCCTCAGCAACACGGTTTACTGCCTTGGTGCAAAGTATGGCTGGGATCAGCGAGAGAAAAAGAACCAAGGTCCAGAAGAAAAGATAGCTCAGAATGATCCGGAAACGGCTTTCTCCGACAAGCATTCGTAATCCCATTTCATACTGTTCCATTTGCGTCTTCATTAACGCAACTAACAGGATCAACACCGCGCTCAGGATACATACGGATATCGCCACAATGCCTGCCGACTTATCCAGAAAATCCAGCGGATCCGTAATCTTTCTATATTCTGATTCATTGATCTGGAATGAGCGGTAAGGACTTGCTTCCAGGAGAGACGAATGATCTCTCACAAAAGGCTCCAGGCTTTCTGCACTGTCCAAAAGAAACAGATCCGCCATCTGGCACTTCTGCCAAATCACATCGTGGTCAGTGTCCCATTTTAACTTTTCATATTCCGAAACACTCATAAAGCCTCTTTCCACATCTTTACGCATATTGGCATTTTGTTCCTCGTTGATAAAAAGTTGCAAGACAGTTGCCGGGACAAGAACAATCTCTCGGCGCATGGTTTCTTCTGTTTCCATATCATAGGGTGTTTGTTCATCCTGTGAATAGATGCCAATGATCCTTAGCATCAGATTCGGAGATGCAATGAATTGATCATTCACCTCCAGGTTTTCCGCTTTTGCCAACGCGTTACTGATCAGACAGACATAGGAAAAATCCCGGATGTCTTCTTCGGAGAGAAAACGTCCTTCTTTCAGAGAATAGGTGTTATCCACAATTTCGATCATGTTTTCGTATCCGTTACCCTTTAGCCAGATTTCATCCGGATACGCATACATGGAATCCATGTTTTGCGTCACCAACGCATTAATCCCTATGACACGCTCATCCTGTATTAATTCCTTTATTTCCTCATAATGAAACTCTTCTTTTGCACGGATGGAAGCGGCTTCCGCTGTTCTTCCTTCTTTCCTAAGGTCCGAACTCAGAGCCAAACTGTCAAAAAATAACTGAACGGTCGGATAAATACTGTCCTTCATCGTTTTGGAGACTCTTCCTATCCCGTTTTCCACAGACAGTATAAAAAGCATCATCGTGTTTATCAGAATCATCAGAATCGTTATCAGCAAAGTTGAAACTCGTTTTTTCATATTGAGTCACTCACTCCGACATATCTAATTGGCTAGATGCATCAGATCCGGATCATATTGTACCCATCCTTCATGTGTTGCATCAGAGACATACATCCAACGATAATGATCTGAGTACTTTTCCTCGCTTAAGTATAGGACCCAGAAATTTGTGTTAGAAGTTGTACTGGGATATAAAGTGATAATCGTATCTCCGTTGATTTCTGATTCTCTCATTCTTGCTGATTGTGAATCAATCTTAAGAATGGGACAGCCTTGTCCGGAGCAATCACCATACAGATTCACATAATCAGGATCATATTGCATCCATCTATTCGAGTTGTTGTTATATTGAACTCTTGTCCAACGATATCCGTCGCTGGATACACTGTCATTAAAGTGCATTGCAGGAACAGCCGTTCCTCCACTTACAGTGCCTACAACATTACCGACGGCTGCATCTCGAACATTGTAAGTAACATCAGGCTCAAACCAGTATGTCCTGGTATCTCTCGTCTGAATGAATTGCTTTGAATCATTGTCATTTCTGTTCTCAGCACTGACAAAGGAAAGATATAAGAGAAAAACAACTAAAAGTAAAAGAATTTTCCTATTCATTTGAAATCTCCTTTCTCAAGTAATACTCCGTCTTTGAGTTTGATTTTTCTATCTCCGTAGGATGCTAGATGTTCGGAGTGAGTGACCATAATGACTGTTTTCCCGTAATCTTTCACAAGCATCAGAAACAGCTTCATGATCTCCTGCGCTGTTTCTTCATCCAGATTACCTGTCGGCTCATCCGCCAGGATCACAGGTGTATCCGCAGCCAAAGCACGGGCTATCGCTACTCTCTGCTGCTCTCCGCCGGACAGTTTACTGATCAGACGGTCCGCCTTGCTTCTGACAACGCCCACTTTTTCAAGCAACGCATAGATTATTTCCTTCTGATTCTTCATAAAGCTGTTTTTCAGCCGTAACACATATTCCACGTTTTCCCTTGCGCTAAGATAGGAGAACAGATTGTATTGCTGCAAGATGATGGAGACCATATCCCGGCGGTAACGGCTGAAACCCATCTTCTCCGGGCTTTCTCCCAGAAACAGAATTTCTCCCTTCTGTACCTTCTCCAGGCCTCCTATCAGACTCAGAAGAGTGCTCTTTCCGCTACCGGAAGGTCCGACAACCGTATAAAAACAACCTTCTTCAATGGACCAATTCACATCTTCCAATACCTTGCGGACATAGGACCCGTCCTTATACTCGTGATAAACATGTCTTATAGTGATGATTTCCGCCATATCATTCCCTTTCCGCCAGAAGCTGCCTGACAGAACTCTTCTGAATAGTCCACACAGTAAACACCAGTCCAAACGTGCAGGACAGGATCATCATTCCGTACACAGTAAAAACGGTTTTTCCGTCTGTTTTCAACACAAAATCTTCATAAAATTTTTCTTCCAGAATCCCCGAAAAATACTGTTCTTCCTCCTTGGTCAGCTGTTGGACATCCGCAGTTTTACCGCTTTCTTCAATCAAAAATCCGCGTACTTCCGATTCTATCCGCTCATAGAGCATCCTGACACCACCGGTTGCCATTAACAGACTGATTCCGCATAGCAGAACAAATTCCAATGATTGAGATAAGAATACAACGCCTTTGTTTTCTCCCAACAGAAGTCTGAGAGAGATGTCATAACGCCGTTTCCACAGGCTCTGAACACTTAACAGGAAGATGATGAGCGAGGATAGGAAAAGACAGACAAGAAGAGAGATGATCCCTATCATCCGTATCATGTCCAGCGGAGCTTTCATACGCATGTATTCCGTATCATTTCCCCGTATTTCCTCTTTTTCATCCAGATACATTCCGTATTCTTCTCTTACAGCCTCCATATCTGAAGCCTTATTCAGCCGGAAATAACGTATGCGGTGTATCTCATTAAGAATCTCTTTTCTGTCCGAAACAATCGGAATATCGTCAGCCGAAACGATCTCTGAGGCGGGTTTACCCGCAGTTTTCTGCCATTCCAGATCAGATTGTATCAGTCTCTGGCTATATTCAAATAAGGTGCTTGCCGGAATCAGCAATTCATTTTCCGGCAAGATCCCGGGATTGGCGGGCTCCTGTAACTGCGTAAAGGGATTGATCCTGTTGTTTCTGTAGATTCCGATTACCTGAAGTTCCAGGATCTCTTTTTCTCTCTCATTAACGGCGTTTCCATGATAAGCATCCCCGCCTGTATAGGAATTGTTGTAAAAGACACGGATGAAACTTCCGGTACGGATGCCGTTTTTTTCCGCCAGTCTTTCATCCACAAGAACGACACTGGCAAAATCCCGTATCTCCTGATCTGTATAGAAACGGCCCTCTAGGACCTCATATGTCTGGTCTTCTATTTTCAGACAGTGGGAATAGGAATTTCCTGTCATCTGAAGATTGTTTAAAAGAATAAAACGTTCAGAATAGTCTTCCGGATAACCGGCCGCTACGACATTTTCAGCCTCAACTCTTTGTTTCAGAACATAATCATAGGCAGATACTCTGGCATCCCTTAGGATTATATCCGCTAGCTTTCTTTCCGCCTTTTCACCGACGACTTCCAAAACAGGTGATAGCGAATTCTCCAGCTTTTCCTGCGTCTTCTCACAGATGGCGCAGAGACCGTATGCGGAAAGCATTAAAAAAGCAATGATGAAGAAAACAAGCATCATCAATAGAAACTGCATGCGGTTTTTCAGATAATAATGAAGAGAAATGTGGTTCATATTTTTTGTTTCCATAATAATTTTACCCTTTCCCCCACTTTGTTTGTCAATTCTGATGCTCTGTCGATTCCATACACAAATGTTTCTGTTTCTAAAGTCCCAGTTTGAAAAGATGTGAACGTTTACACCGCAGTTTCGGCTTTTCCGCAGGCTTTTTTTGGGTATAATACGGGTTATGAAATACAAATGTTACATATTCGATCTGGACGGAACCGTCCTGGATACCTTGGATGATCTCTGTGATTCCATGAATTATGCTCTGAAAACAAATCACTTCCCCCAAAAACAGCGTGAGGAAATCTCCCGCCGCATTGGAAACGGCTTATACAGACTGGCTGCCGACTGTCTTCCCGAAGGCATTTCCAAGGAAGAAATCACGAAAGTCCACACTACCCAGAAGAACTATTACCGGCTTCATTACGCCGACAAGACACTTCCCTATGAAAACATGGAGTCTGTTTTAAGGAAACTGAAGGATTCTCATGTTAAAATGGCTCTGGTGTCCAACAAGGCGGACGAAATCGTTCAGCTTTTGGTGGAGCGTTTCTACCCCGGTATCTTTGATTTTGTGCTGGGGGAAAGTCCCGACGTTGCCAGAAAACCGGATCCCGCATCCCTGGAGCTGGTCCTGGAGCGCTTCCATCTCCATGCGTCGGAAGCCGTTTACATCGGCGACAGCGAAGTGGACATAAAAACAGCTGAAAACGCCGGCATGGACTGCATCAGCGTCACCTGGGGCTTCCGCAGCAAAGAGCATCTTGAAAACGCCGGTGCCCGCTTGCTGGCGGAAAAGTGCAAAGACATTCTCAACTACTGATATAAGGAGATCCTATATGAATCAACTGCTTCTGTTTCTATTGACGATAGGCTGCGCCCTTCTGGGAGCCTTTATCGCCGATAAGCTCAAACTGCCCACTCCCTACATGCTGGGATCCATGGTGGCAGTCGCCGCCTTAACGATCATCACCAATACCGGCTACATGCCTTCTTACGCCAAGCAGATCGTGCAGGGTGTCTCCGGCGCTTTCATTGCCCTCGGCTTAAGCCGCAAGGACATACAGGGTCTGAAGCAGATGATACTGCCGGCTGTGGTGTTAGTGGGAAGTTTCATGATCTTTACCGGCGTCATGGGACTCATGCTGCATTTCCTGTTCGGACTGGATCAGGCAAGCGCCTTCCTGGTGTCCATTCCCGGAGGGGTCAGTGAGATCTCGCTGATGGCGGCGGAATTCGGCGCCGAACCGGCTACTGTCAGTTTCATACAGACTTTCCGTCTCTTCACGGTCTATCTCATCTTCCCGCCTCTTATCACTTATGTGAAAGAACACCGCAAAAAAGGCGTGGAGGAAACCGAAGCGCTTGTACTTACGGAAGAAGAGGAAAGAGAAGACAGTTTCATCGACCGCATCATTCCCGATAAGCCCCTGTACAAACAGCTGATGACCGTTCTGGTCGGCCAGATCGGCGGCTTTCTGGGAAAGATCAGCGGACTGCCCGCCGGTACCCTGAGCTTTGCGATGATCGCGGTCCTGCTTTACAACCTCAACAGCAAGCGCGGCATGCTGGACAGAAAATACCGGCGTTACTGCCAGGTCGTATCCGGTGCTCTGATCGGCCGGACGATGACGCTGGAAATGGTTCTGAACATTCCCAAGCTTCTGATCCCTACGATTGCCCTGATGGCCGGATACGTGTGCGCCAACTTCATCATCAGCACGCTCTTGTCCAAGACCAAGAAGATAGACTTCATCTCCGCGATGTTTGCCTCCTCTCCGGGAGGAGCCAGCGACATGGCGCTGATCGCCGCCGAACTGGGCGGGGAAAGCCCCAAGATCGCCATTCTGCAGATCATACGACTTTTATCCGTCTATATCATCTTCCCGCTCTGGAGCAAGCTTCTGGTCAGCATATTCATTCACTGAAAAAAGCCCGCAAGGGCTTTTTTCTTTTCCTGCCCAAAAGAAAAACGGCTGTTTGCCACAGCCGTTTTTTTCCTGATGTTTGGGATTAATCATCGTCGTCTTCGACCATGTCCTTGGCCGCCTCGGCGATGACCTTCTTGCTGACATCTTCCGGAGCCGGTTCATAACGGTCAAATTTGAGCGTGTAGGAACCTTTGCCCTGGGTCATGGAACGCAGCTCGGTTGCGTATTTGGTCATTTCGCTCATCGGAACTTCCGCTTCAATGACCTGGTCGCCGTCGGAATTGACTTCCGAGCCCATGATGAAGCCTCTGCGCTTGGTGATGTCACCGTAGATGGTTCCGGTGTAGGATTCCGGAATGGTGATGTAGCACTTGCAGATAGGCTCCAGAATGATCGGGTTGCACTTCGGCATGCCGGCCTTGTAGGCCAGTCTGGCCGCCGCCTTGAAGGCGATTTCCTTGGAGTCTACAGGATGGTAGCTGCCGTCGTACAGAGTCGCCTTGACGCCGACTACCTTGTATCCGGCCAGAATGCCCTTCTGCATGCACTCACGCAGGCTGGCTTCCACCGGCGGGAAGTACTGTCTCGGGACCGCTCCGCCGAAGACTTCTTCCGCAAAGACCATGTCTTCGGAATCGCAGGGTTCGAAACGGATCCACACGTCACCATACTGGCCGGCGCCGCCGGACTGTTTCTTGTGCTTGCCCTGGACTTCGGCCTTGCCGCGAATGGTTTCACGGTACTGGACCTTGGGTTCCTTGAGGTTGACTTCAACTTTGTATTTGTTCTTCAGACGGTTGACGATGACATCCACATGCTGGTCGCCAATGCCGTACAGAACGGTCTGATGGGTCTCGGCGTTTTTATCGATACGTATGGTCTGATCCTCTTCCAGAATCTTCTGCAGACCGCCGGACAGCTTGTCTTCGTCGTTTTTGCTCTTCGGCTCTATGGCTACACCCAGCATGGGTTCCGGGAAGACGATGGGATCAAACTCGACATTGGATCCGGCTGCCGCCAGAGTCTCGTTGGTCTCGGTGACCGTCAGTTTGGTCAGAGCGCCGATGTCGCCGGCCGCCAGCTTGGTCAGCTGGATCTGCTTGTTGCCGCATAAGGTGATGACCTGGTTGAATTTCTCAGGCTTGTTTTCCTGTACGTTCTGAACCGCCGTGGAGGTGGTCAGATCGCCGCTGATGACCTTGATGTAGGAAATTCTTCCAACGAAGGGGTCGACAACGGTCTTGAAAACCTGGGCGCTGAAAGGCTCGTTTTCGTCGATCTTGACTTCGACTTCCGCACCGCTCTTATCCTTGGCCTTGACGCTTCCCTTTTCCGCAAAGGCCGGGAAATAGTCACGGATCGCGGAAAGCACGCCTTCGCTTCCCTGATGGTTGATGGCGCTTCCGCAGTAGACGGGACGGATCTCGCCGCCGGCAATGCCGAGCTTGATGCCGCGTATGACTTCCTCATCGGTGAATTCTTCGCCTTCGAAGAACTTTTCCATCAGTTCGTCATCGCTGCTGGCGATCGCTTCCACGATCTGGTCATAATGACTGGAAACCGTGTCCGCCATGTCCGCCGGAACATCCTTTTCGCTTCCGTCATAATAGAAAGCTTTCTTCTTGTAGACGTTGACGGTACCGACATTCTTGCCGCCTTCAATGATGGGCAGTTCAAAAGCCACGATGGCCTTGGAGAACTGGCTGCGCAGCGCTTCGTAAACCGCTTCGAAGTTCGCGTTTTCCTCGTCCATTTTATTGATGAAGAAAGCGGTCGGAAGCTTATCGCGCTGGGCGATCCTCCAGGCTTTCTCCGTACCGGTCTGGATGCCGTCCTTGGCTGAAAGGAAGATGACCATGCCGTCCGCCACCGCGGCGCAGGCCACCAGTTCGCCTTCGTAGTCCAGATAACCCGGAGCGTCCAGAAGGTTGATCTTGGTATCTTTCCATTCCACCGGCGCTAAGCTCGCGTAAACGGAAAGGCCTCTTTTCTTCTCTTCATCTTCGTAGTCCATGGCCAGGGTGCCGTCGGCAGCCTTGCCCATGCGGTCAATCATTTTCTGTTTGAACAGAATGCCCTCAACGAAAGTGGACTTGCCGCTTCCGCTGTGGCCCGCTAACACAATGTTGCGGATGTTTTTGGAACTGTAATCTTTCATATTTTCCCCTTAATTCTCCAGAAATTCCCTTAATTCACTGTATCCAGCCTGATGGACATAGTCGCTCGCCTTGTGATTTTCATTATCGGTGATCGACTTGTCAGCGCCATGTTCCACCAGATACTGGCATAATTCGAGATAGCCGGAATAGGCTGTACGCATCAGCGCCGTGCAGCCGTTGCTGTCCTGAACGTTCACATTGCAGCCTCTTTCCACCAGAAGCTTGATCACTTCCAGCTTCAGGCCAATGCAGGCTTCCGTGAAGGCCGTACGGCCCATCTGGTCCGCCTGATCTATTTCTGCTCCGCTGTCAAGCAGGTATTCGACAATATCCGTGTTGCCCAGAAATGCGGCACGCATCAGGCTGGTTCTTCCCTTGGCGTCGGCGGCATTGACGTCCGCTCCCGCTTCCACCAGCATCTGGCAGATGTTGAGATAGCCCTTCTTGGCCGGTCCCATCAGCGCCGTTTTCTGTTCATTATCGCGATGGTTGACATCCGCTCCGTGATCCAGAATGCAGCGTACCACATCGGTAAAGCCTCTTCTGGCACTGCGCATCAGAGGCGATCTGCCGTCGCCGTTCTGCAGATTCACATCAGCTCCGTTGCAAAGGGAATCCGACACCGTCTTGAGATCGCCGACTTCCGCCGCATCATAGTAAGCCTTGTTTAAAGAATCCATACATGCTCCTCCTTGTGAAAAAGAAAGGTGGATTCACGGTAAAACCGTATCCACCTTAAAAAAATCCTCTGCAGTGATTGAATTGAACAGGCGTCTTTGACGCGCTATATACAATGACGGTCGCAACAAAGTTACTGACTTCAGTATACATTTCAATCACCTTCTTTCGTTAGAATTCTCTACTTATATTTTAGGGTATTTTCCCATTTATACAAGAGTTTGCCACTGAAACATTTATGAAAATGGTCTTCACCAAGCCTCTGTTCACTCTTCTTCTTTCCCCTATTCTCTTATGATAAAATGAAAAAAAGGATAAGCGTGAACTCTTATGATGAATGTCTTTTTGGAAGAAATACAGAAAATCGGCTGCGACATCATGATCGATGCCCCCTTGGGCAGCTACAGCAGTCTGCAGATAGGCGGAAAAGCCGCCATCGCCGCCTGGCCGGAACAGGATCAGGAAGTGCTGCAGCTGATAGAGACGGCCAAAAGGTACAATGTTCCCTACTACATTCTCGGCAACTGCAGCAATGTCTTAGTGGATGATGCCGGTTTTGACGGCTTGGTCATTCTTTTCGGAAGAAGCGGACACAACTTCAACGAGATGCATCTGGTGGATGAGACGACCCTGTACTGCGAAGCCGGAATCTCTCTTCAGGAGATATGCCAGTTTGCCTACGGAAACAGTCTGAGCGGCATGGAGTTTGCCTTCGGTATTCCCGCTTCTTTGGGCGGGGCAGTCTACATGAACGCCGGCGCTTTCGATGGAGAGATCAAGGATGTGGTGACCCAGTGCACCTTCATCAATGAAGAAAACGAACTGGTCACCTTCACCAACGAACAGTGCGAATTCTCCTACCGCCATTCCTATTTCCATGATCACAAGTGCGTCATCCTGGCCTGTCTGATCAAACTGCATCCCGGAAACAAGGAAGAGATCAAGGCCAAGATGGATGAATTCATGCAGCGGCGCATCAACAGCCAGCCTCTGAACTATCCCAGTGCCGGCAGCACCTTCAAGCGTCCGGGCGGCGCCTTTGCCGCCAAGCTGATCGATGATTCCGGCCTGAAAGGCTTCCGCATAGGCGGGGCCATGGTTTCCCCCAAGCATGCGGGATTTGTCATCAATTACGATCATGCGACCAGCAAAGACATGCTGGAAGTCATCGCCCACATCCAGGAAGTCGTCAAGGAAAAAACCGGCTACCAGCTGGAACCGGAAATCATTTACATCAAATGAAAAAAGGGAGCGCAAGCTCCCTTTGTTTTCATATGCTCAGGCAGATGTCGTTGATCTTGAAACCGCTGATCTTTACCTGAACAGGATCCTGACCGGCTTTGCAGATAAAGCTGATCTTTTTCTTTACGTCCAGATGGCCATAGGTTCCGATGTTTCCGTAGAAGGAAGCGCTGGATCCCGTCGTGCTGAAGCCGCCGAGTTCTCCGATGGAAAACTTCTTTTTGCCGTTGACAACTTCCGCATCGACTTCCACCGTGATGCCCTTATTGGCACCGATCTGCTGGGCTTTGTTGCTGATGTAGGTGGGCAGATAGCCGGTATTGGCGATCACGATCTCCACCTGGCACAAACCGCTTCCCAGATCCGTCTTTTCGCATTTCTCGACGATGATGTTGGGCAACAGGCTCGCATAGCCCAGAGTGAAGGCAAAAGTTTTTTCCGTTTCGCTTTCCAGAAGATTGTCCGGAGGATTCTGGAAGCTTCTCTTGGCGTCAAAGCCGCCTATCTCCACCCTGCCCAGCTGCGGATGATCAAACTCCGTCCAGGGCTTGAAGGCCTGGGGAGAGTTTTCCTGTATCCAGTTGTAGCAGGCCTTGAAGCGCTCCAGCTGTTCCTTGAGGGTCTCCTGCTTGCGCCACTGATGAGGCTTACCCGCTCTTTCTTCCAGGTTCCACAGTTCCAGAGTGGTCGCATAGACACCGCGGGTCTCATAACACCAGTCGTCAAAAGCGCCGCTGTCATAGTTTTCCTGGTCGCCCATGAAACTGTCAAAGATGCTGACATAAGGATAGCCCAGTGTCTTCTCGCAGATCGCACCGATCTGCTTGTAGACGCTGTTGTCAAAATGAGGCGCCTTGCTGGAGGAATAGGTTCCCGGCGGGCATAACAACATGCCGCCCGAGGTGTGGTGAGTGAGCACGGCGCAGATGTTTTCATGTGCCAGCACAAAGTCGACCACCGCCTTGGTTTCCGGATTGGACAGCGGATAGGGGCCGGCCCCGGACTGGCGGAAATCGTTGAACCATCCGAAAGGATAGTTGCGGTTGAAATCCAGTCCCCAGGCGTCATTGGCCATTTCGATGTTCACACCGTCATAGCCCAGTATCTCCCCTTCCGTGAAGATGTTGTAGAATTCCCCTTCCACATCATCCGGTTCTCTTACCAGCATGAGCTGTTGGTTTTCCGGATCCTTCTTGAAGTTTCCGTAAGGCGTCTGGATGCGCATCATACGGATGACGCCGTCTCCGTCGATGTCCTTTTTCACCAGTCCCTTTTCCGGTTTCTTGTACTCCCGGTTGACGCTTCTGAGCATGTAGGGGGTATGCAGGTAGGTGTCGCTTCCGTCCGGGGAAACGCAGGGAATGATGTAGAAAGTGAAATGATCGAGCAGATAGGTGATCCTTTCATTGCTTCCGTAATTGGTCAGTAAGCCGTCCAGAGTGTACATGGCGGCCATCATGCCCGTAACCTCTCCCGCATGGGTATTGCCATCGACATAGAAGGCGGCTTTATCTTCCGGCTTTCCCGTGGCGGGATTGGTTACGGTCAGGGCGAAGACTTCTCTGTCTTCCGCCGTATGCAGAATTACTTCCGATGTAAGCAGCTGGGGATATTTCCCCTGCAATTCGGATATGATCTTTTTTCTTTCCGCCTGGTCAAAATAGTGATCATAGCTGTATGTGGTTTTCATTAAAGCACCTCGTTGAGGAAGGTCTGCAGACGTTCGGACTTCGGATGATTCAGAACCTCATCCGGGCTTCCTTCTTCCACGACCTTTCCGTCGTCAATGAAGATGATGCGGTCGCTCACTTCCCGGGCAAAGCCCATTTCGTGGGTGACGATGACGCAGGTGATGCCGGTCTTGGTCAGATCCTTGATGACATTCAGAACTCCCTTAACCATTTCCGGGTCCAGAGCCGATGTCGGTTCGTCAAACAGCATGACATCGGGATCCATCGCCATAGCTCTGACGATGGCCAGTCTCTGTTTCTGTCCGCCGGAGAGCTTGTTGGGATACTCGTTCACCTTTTCCGATAATCCGACCGTTTCCAGCAGTTCTTTTGCCCTCTTTTCGGCCGTGGCTTTTTCCACCTTTTTCTCCAGTACCGGAGAAAGAGTGATGTTGTCCAATACCGTCATATGGGGAAAGACATTGAAGTGCTGGAAGACCATGCCTATTTTCTGGCGTATGACATCCAGTTCCTTTTCTTTCTTAATGGCGGTGATGTCCACCCCTTCAAAAAGCACCTGTCCCTTTTCCGGTTTTTCCAGAAGATTCAGGCAGCGCAGAAAGGTGCTCTTTCCTCCGCCTGAAGGCCCGATGATGGAGACAACTTCTCCTTTGTAGATCTTTTCGTCGATACCCTTGAGAACATCCAGCTTTCCGAAAGACTTGTGGAGGTCTTTTACCTCGATCATGATTTCTCTATTTGTCACTGATCGCCAGCCTCCTTTCTATGAACCGGACCAAAAAGTTCAGTACCGTGGTCAGAACCAGATAGATGGCGGCGATGATGAATAAAGGCTGCCAGATCAGATACTTGTTGGCCAAAAGGGTCTTGGTATACATCAGTTCGTAAAGGAAGAAGTTTCCCGCCAGGGAGGTTTCCTTGATCATGGAGATGTACTCATTGCCCATGGAGGGAAGGATCACCCGTATGGCCTGGGGCAAAATGATCTTGGTCATCGTGTGACCTTTGCTCATGCCCAGAGAACGGGCCGCTTCCGTCTGTCCAATGTCTATGGATTCAATGCCTCCCCGGATGATCTCGGCGACATAGGCGCTGGAGTTCAGGATCAGAGAGAGCATGACACAGGTCTCCTTGCTCAGGGAGTTGAATATCGGGAAAGCCATGGGCAGAAACAGATAGGCGATATACATCTGCACCAATAAAGGCGTTCCGCGGATGATGTTGACATACACACCGGCTATGGAGCTGAGCACTTTGTTCTTGGAAAGATGGACGATCGCGATCAGAGAGCCCAATATGCTTCCCAGAGAGACCGCGATGGCCGCATAGCGCAAGGTGCCCACCATCCCCTTAAGAAACAGAGGATAGTACTCCTGCCATACCGTAAGAATGGAAGGTCCCATTATTCCTCGTCTTCCGCCGTCGGATCGACGCCGCAGGCGTCACAGGCGGCATAGTACATGTCTTTGTATTTTCCTTCTTTCATCATCTGGTCAATGATCTCGTTGATCGCGTTGATCAGAGAGATCTCGCCTTTTTTGACACAGACCACGTTTCCGGCATAATCCTCATACATCGAGAGGTCGAATTCCAGTTTCTTTTCCTTGTACAGGGAAACAAAGAGTCCGTCGGAAGTGCTGGCGTAGTTCAGAGCCGTCGTGGAGTCAAAGGCGACCGCATCGGCCTTGTTGGCGGCCATGCCCAGTAAAGCTTCGTTGATGTCGTTGAAGAGCTCCAGTTTCGCGTTAGGGCAGATGGGAAGGATCTGGTCCTCGACATACATCTGCTGCAAGGAGTTGGCCTGGGCGTAGATGGTCTTTCCCTCAAAGTCGGACAGGCTGTTGTACTTGTCCATGTCGGCCGCCCGGACAAGCAGCGTGTGGTGGGCGGAGTCTTCCTCGGACTGATAGCCGTGAGAGAGTTCATACAGTTCCGCCCTGTCGGCCTTGTAGCCGAAGCCGGAGATCGCGACATCGCTCTTGCCGGTGTTCAGAGAGATCAGGACTGCGCCGAATTCCATCGCTTCGATCTGAAGTTCCACACCCAGGGAGTTGGCGATGTATTTCGCCAGAAGCATGTCAGATCCCATGATCTCGCCGGTTTCCGGATTCGGCCATTCCGCCGGAGGATAGTCCGGGCTGGTCGCCACTACCATGACGCCCTTGTCCAGGATCTGCTTCAGGACGCCGTCCGCCTGGCTCAGATCGATGTCGGCTTTGCCGAGGTCGTTCCATAAAGCCTCATAACCGGGTCCCTCATAGACCCAGCCGCTTTCTTCCGTATCATCGGGAGTCGGAGTATCCGGCTCTTCCGGTTTTTTCGTGCAGCCGAGAATGCTCAGCAGTAATGCAGTGATCAATAATACGTTAATCAGTTTTTTCATTTTTCTTTTCCTTTCCTTTCTTCGTATGAAAACAATGCGTATGCTTCGTAGATCCGTCTTCGTCGTTTCATTTCTTTTCCCCCTTTAAACAAAAAAGCCGCCTCTTCTAGAGACGACTGTTATCGCGGTACCACCCTAGTTACCGGAAAAAGCTTCTTCCGGTCCCTCTTAGCCTTAACGCGGCTGACTCGTCTGTTCCTATGGATTCAGAACAGCTTCTCGTTGGTGCGTTTCTTTCTCCTGCCTTACCGTCCGGCTTCCACTCTGTCCAGACTCGCTGATGGGAACAGGGAAATACTCTCCAAGTCATCAAATATACTCCTAGTCTAAGCAAGGCTTATGAAAATGTCAACAACTTTTTTCTGAAAATTTTTACAATATTTCTTTTTGTGCTTCCAGCCAGCTTTCCAGTTCGGCTTTTGAGCAGTTCAGACTGCCCTGCGCAAAACCGTTTTTTCCTCCTCCCTTGCCATGCAGTGTTTCATTCATGGCTTTCAGATGCTTCAGGAACCTGTCATCATCGTCCAGAAGCACATAGAGATAGTGACCGTCTTCTCCCGCAAAAAGAAGCGTGTAGCCGGAAGATTGCTGATGAATGCTATCAGCGAGATTACGCAGAAGCAGTGCGTCCATTTCCTCCAGGATCAGACAAACATCCTTCTTTCCTTCCTGCTCCTTTGCCATTCGTTCCGTTTTCTCGACAAAAAGCGCCGTCTGTTTTCTTTTTGTTTCCGCCAGCGTATCCAGACTCTTTTTCACATATTCGGAAGTCAGGTCGTAATGGGCGGAAAGCATCTTTCCTATCTCCTGGTTTTCCTGCCAGTTTTTCAGAAGGTATTCATAGGCTCTTTTGCCCGCCAGCATCTCCATGCGCACGCCGCCTTTGTAGCGCTTGAGCGAGACAAACTTGATGATCCCTATCTCCCCGCTATTTCGCACATGGGTTCCGCAGCAGGCGCAGGTATCGGCCTTGGGGAAGCTGACAATGCGCACCTGCCCGGTCAGTTCCTTTTTGTAACGGTAGCTCAGCTTTTCCAGTTCTTCTGAAGAAGGATATAAGATCTGCGTGTCTACATTCTTCCAGATGTATTCATTGGCCCTTTTCTCTATCTCCAGAGCCTCCGGCCAGTCAAATTCGGTGTTGTAGTCAACGGTGACCGTTTCCTCTCCGAGATGAAAGCCGACATTGTCGCAGCCGTATTTCGCACAGATCAGGCCGCTGACGATATGCTCGGCGGAATGCTGCTGCATGGCGTCAAAACGGCGCGCGAAGTCGATCTCTCCGTGAACCTTTTCTCCCACCGCTATCTCTTCCTTCAGATAATGCAGGATGCAGCCTTCCTTTTCATGGACATCGTACACTTCTTTTCCATTCAGTAAGCCTCTGTCAGCCGGTTGGCCCCCGCCTTCGGGATAAAAGCAGCTTTCCTTCAGTTCGATCTCGTAGTGGTCGTTGCGCCATTTACAGGAAACAACCTCGGAATCAAACTCCCTTTTCATCACATCCTGGTAATACAATGCTTCCGTCATACTCTTACTTTCCTTTTCTCCATTATAACAGAGGCCTCTTTTTTTCTTCGAATGAAAACAGGACATCCTGTGTCCTGTTTCAGTTGAAATAGCCGTTAACCCACATGTAATAAAGCGGGAGAACTATGAAGAGAAGATAATCCGCAACAAGCGGCAGCAGGTGTTTACGGCGCGAATAGACGGCCGCAAACTCCCGTATCACGGCACTTGGCCAGTAGTAGGGAGCCACTCTGGCGCCAATGCCCGTGCATGTAATACCCAGTTCATGTGCCAACAGCACGCAGCGGTATACATGAAGGATCAGACATCCCAGACTGACAAAAAAGGCAGTGAAAAGCAGCGGATAGCTGCTAAAGGCATCAATGAACATCCGTAATTACCTCTGCCATCCTATCCATCAGAGAATCATGGAGTACTTCGGTACTGACTCTTAATTCCTTTTCAAATTCCATGGCATGACCCCCTCGCCTTTTCATTTATTCTAATCCCATTTTTTGTTTCACATGCAAAAAATACCGGAATCGTTCTTTTCCGGTATTTTGTTTCTTCTTCTGCGTTTTCTATTTCAAAGAGCTCAGCACATCTACGATGTCCTTGGCCGCCTTGTAGGCTTCCACGTTCTCGTAGGTGCCGGCTTCCTCGTTCTTGATGGCGCTTTCCTTGATGGCGTCCACATCATCCACCAGTCCCGCCACATTCTTTACGGTTTCCAAACCGAGAATGTCGGCGATGTCAGCGATCACGGTCGCGCTTTCGCTCAGACCCATCTCGCCTTCCTGGACGGTTTCCACGATATCCTTCCCGTTAAGGAACACATTGACAATAGTGGAGACATAAGGGATGCCCAAAGCGTCCGCCACTCTTCCCACCATGTCCGCGCCGTTTTCCACGGTCAGTTCCGGCTTGTATAAGGGAAGTATGAGTTCCACCAGCTTATCGTTGTCGCTGTCCGAACTCAGGGCAAAGCTGTCGATGACTTCTTCCTTCTTCAATTGCTTCAGTTCTTCCTTCAGTTCCGGATCAAAGGAAATGACACCAACCGCTCCATCCTCATAAGCTTCACGGACAGAAGGCAGAAGCTCTTTCAGCTGTTCCAGCTCTTCCTTGTTGTTGATGTCCCACAGAACAAGACTGCATTCGTTTTCTTTCACCGCCTCCGCCAGCTTGTCAGGATCATGTTTCCCTATTTCGGTATCGATGAAGTGCTTTTCCTTCAGACAGTCGATGAAGGACTGGTTTTCCTTATTCTCCCGCAAAGGCAGGAACACGGAACGGGAATCCAGATTCAGATCCAGTTTCCGCTTGGCGGGTCCGAGTTTCTTGATTTTCAGTTTGGGCTTGATTACCGTGAAATACACCGCGGCAAGAGTTGCGATGGCGGCGGAAGTGCCGCCTATGATGATGGGCACGGGATCAAAGATCTTGGGGATCTCCCTTTCTTCCCTTTCCGTACAGTTATAACACACGCGGTATTCCATTCCCGCTTCCTTCTTGGTGGCGGGCTTGCCCACAGTCCATTCTTCCGGGAAGATGTGTCCCTTCGCGGTCTCGGTTTCCGTTTCCTCATAGCCGCAGCGGGCACATGTTCTTTTCTTAATGCCGTCCTGCGTGCAGGTCAGTTCCTGCACGACTTCGTATTCGCCGAAATCATGTTCCAGAGCCGCCAGCACTTCCACCACTTCTTCGTGACAGACGGAACAGGTTTGGGTTCTGGTTCCGCCCTCTTCACAGGTAGGCTCAACGACGGTCTCCTTGAACTTATGGCCTTTTGCCTTTGTCTTCTCTTCATAGGTATCATTGCAACGGCTGCAGACATAGCGGTCCAGTCCCTGTTCGGTACATGTCGCAGCAATCACCGTGGTCTTCTGATAATTGTGACCCAAGGCCGCTACACGCTGTTCATCCGCTTCTCCACAACGGGAACATTCAACATTATACCAACCAGGTTCTGTACAAGTCGGCTCAATATCGCCGTCATAAATACGAATATAATCATGTCCCAAAGGCGGAACGACTATATTATCTTTGGTGTTTTCCACACCACAGTTAGAGCAGTACACAGCATAACTTTGCAATCCCGGATCAGTACAGGTTGCCATCTGGATAACGGTCATTGTGTCATCCGGAATGGTCAAAGTAGCGCCGCAGTTCCAGCAGGTATCCGTATAGGCATGCGTGTGTCCTGTTCTGATCGTCAATACCGCGATACAGCTGACTATCAGAATGAACAGATGCAGGAACAGATGTTTCTTTTTCATTCTGTTTTCTCCTCCGGCTTGTTCAGGATGACGATCCTGTCTTCGATCTTGGAATCCAGGTTGTTGCTGAGGGATAAGAGCTCTTCAAAGATGGCGAAGCAGCTGGTCATGACTCTTCTCGGACGGGCATTCTTCTTGACCTCTTCGATGTCGACATCGAAGTATTCGCTGAAGCCGTTGTAATGGTATCCTTCCTGAATGGCGATCTTGATGCGGTCGTCATCTTCTATGTCCTTTCCGTTCAGCTGGAATTCGACAAACTCCTTGGTGTTGTAGTCATAGACCATGTGCACGCCCTTGGAAACCTGATAGAACTCGGTATGGTGGTCTTCCATGGCCTCATCCCGCAACATGAACTTCATCATGTGACGGAACTGCTTACCCGTGACTTCCAGCATCGTTACCGGATCATCATAAGGAAGGCATTCCTTCAGATCGGAGAAGGTCACGATGGGACCCATGGTCAGTTTCCGTATGGAGCCGGATGCCATCAGCATGACATCAAAGCTCGAGTCCACCTGCAGAAGGTCCGCGCAGAGATTGCCCAGTTCCGTTTCCATGTTGCGGTGCGGATGGGTGAGCGGTCTTTTGAAGGTGGTGATGATGCGGTTGTATTTCCTGTCCGTCTGGTTCTTGTAGGTGTCAAGCAGATCCTCCATGGTCTCATCCAGCCCGCAGGTGTTTTCATTGATGGGGACCATCTGATAGTCATAGCCGAGGAATTCTCTTGTCTCGTCATCAAAGCGCAGATCAAAGCGGCCCATCTGGTCCGTTCCCATGCCCGCCTGCACG
>JAEEGL015856058.1_pt1 | contig 38958 bp, 27 predicted proteins | sample 9134231 | NCBI WGS metagenome assembly JAEEGL01 (sample SAMN16246548, study PRJNA631951) | gut metagenome | biome: gut microbiome; feature: rumen; material: fiber-attached | host: Bos | place: Iran: Karaj | collected 2018-10 | reverse complement strand
GCACCCTCGTCGTTCTTGAACTCCTGAACCAACCAGTCGATGATTACCTGGTCGAAGTCATCACCACCCAGGTGGGTATCGCCATTGGTAGAAAGCACCTCGAACACACCGCCACCGAACTCCAGAATAGAGATATCGAATGTACCACCACCCAGGTCGAACACGGCGATCTTCATATCCTTGTTAGCCTTGTCAACACCGTATGCCAGAGCTGCGGCTGTAGGCTCGTTCACGATACGTTTCACGTTCAGTCCAGCAATCTGACCAGCCTCCTTGGTAGCCTGACGCTGAGAATCGCTGAAGTATGCGGGAACGGTAATCACGGCATCCGTCACCTCCTGACCCAGATAGTCCTCGGCGGTCTTCTTCATCTTCTGAAGCACCATGGCGCTGATCTCCTGCGGCGTGTACTTGCGGCCGTTGATGTCAACACGGGGATAACCACCCTCATTTACTACTGAATAAGGTACGCGGGCGATCTCCTTCTCGGTCTGCTGCCAGTTTTCACCCATGAAACGCTTGATAGAGTAAACGGTGTTCTTCGGGTTGGTGATAGCCTGACGCTTGGCAGGATCACCGATCTTACGCTCACCATTGTCTACGAAACCAACTACTGAAGGTGTTGTACGCTTACCCTCACTGTTGGCAATTACTACTGGCTCGTTACCCTCGAAAACGGCAACGCAGCTGTTGGTAGTTCCTAAGTCAATTCCAATAATCTTTCCCATAATCGTTTATTTTTTAATTGTTTATATGCTTGTTATATTTAAAATATGTCACGAAAACTTATGCAAAGCGTATGCCAAAATGTCTTTTTTATAAAAAAATGTTTCTTAGCACGTCATTTTGGCATAAATTATTTTGTTATATCTCAAATTTCTACTATCTTTGCACACAGAATTCTAAATTAAAACTATCGATAGTCATGAAGAGAGCTTTTGTAACAGCATGCCTTGCCCTTACCTTTTTGGCAGCTACGGCTCAGGAGAACTCCTACATCGTGAAGACAAAGAACGTGAAGAAGAGTGCCCTGAACCCGATGGCTGGTGTCGACGAATATAACGAGGAGGAAGAGACGGCACTTGACTTTGTCAGTCAGAATTTCAAGTTCTACAGTCTTTGCGACTGGAAGAAGGGCATGAGGTTTATGGTTGTGCCCGACAAGTATGATCTGGTGGTGAAAACGTTTACCGATGCCGGTACGGGCAAGGAGGTGAGCACCGTGCCACTGAAGTATAAGATCATGGTCTATGAGGGCCACACCGAGGGTGCCGATGGCCGTTCCCATGTGAATTTCTTCTGTCCCGATAATAATAAGAATTACTATTACGAGATTCCTTCGGGCACCTTCGACGACTATTGCTATAGCAAGTTGGGCGTTCCCACGCTGGCCTATCTGGGCGATGTGGACATGGCCAAGGAGAAGCTGGTGGGCAAGACCGTATATACCAAGGCTCGCTGGTATCGCATCGACACCGAGTACGATGGCGATGGATACCGCGAGATCGAGAAGGAAAAGATTGAGGAAGTAAAGGTAGTGGCTGTAGGTGTAGGAACCCGTAATTATCCTGTAAAGATTATCGTGGAAGATAAGAATGGCAACGAGTTCTATCAGAACGTGGCTATCTCGAAGACCAACTGTGGTATGCGCGATGATGAGTTCATCATGGACAATGCCAAGTTCCTCTTCAACAATTCGTTCGAGATGGTTGATGACATTATGGCAGTCAACAGCCGTAACTACCGCAACTACATCGGTAAGACCATCCACACGAAGAATATCACGAGGATGCTCAATGAGTCTACCCAGAAACAGCAGGCTATCCCCCGTATGACCGAATACATTATCGAGTCGATCACCCCACATAAGAACGACGATATGTTCACGCTGAAACTGAAGAACACCATTATCGGTATCTACTTCTATCGCGACGTCTATCTCGACGACAAGGCCAACAACAATCAAGCCGACTACTTCGGCTTCATCTTCGCCCCTGGCTATGGTAAGCAGGTAGAGACCAGCGAGGGTAGCCGCGCCATGATCCGTCAGGGACACGTCGGTATCGGCTTCTCCGAGGATGAGGTAATGCTCGCTGCCGGTGAGCCCGATCAGGTGTTCTATGGTGAGAGTGGTAAGTACGTCTGGGTGTTCAACCGTTCGAACAACAAGCTGTTGCTCGTCCACTTCGACGGTTCCGGTACGGTGATCGATACCACCACAGAGGATGGACCGAAGTCCAGTGGTGCTGTTGAAACCAGGTCTGCCCAGCGAAGGGCCTCCGGAACAAAGCAAAGCACCGCCCGCAAATCCATGCAGAGAGGATACTAAAATATAAATCCCCAGCTTTCGAAGGCTGGGGATTATTGTTGGAGTTTCTTAACTCCTTATTCAAGCCTTATCGGAAATGGCTTGCATGATCTTCTGCTCGAGTTCGTCGCAGAGCTCTGGGTTATCCTTCAGGAGCTCTTTTACGGCATCGCGACCTTGTGCCAGCTTCGAGTTGCCGTAGCTGAACCACGAGCCGCTCTTCTTGATGATGCCGTACTCAACACCCAGATCCACGATCTCACCGATCTTTGAGATACCCTCGCCGAAGGTAATCTCAAACTCAGCCTTGCGGAATGGGGGAGCCACCTTGTTCTTCACGATTTTCACGCGCACCTGGTTGCCAATCACGTTGTCACCGTCCTTGATGCTTGTCACACGGCGGATATCCAGACGTACTGAGGCGTAAAACTTCAGAGCGTTACCACCCGTGGTTGTCTCGGGGTTGCCGAACATCACACCGATCTTCTCTCTCAGCTGGTTGATGAAGATACAGGTGGTGTTGGTCTTCGAGATGGTCGAGGTGAGTTTTCTCAGGGCCTGACTCATCAGTCGCGCCTGTAGTCCTACGGCCGAGTCGCCCATGTCGCCCTCAATCTCCTTCTTCGGTGTCAGGGCGGCCACTGAGTCAATCACGATAATGTCGATGGCGCTACTGCGTATCAGCTGGTCGGCAATCTCCAAGGCCTGCTCACCGTTGTCGGGCTGTGATATGTAGAGGTTTTCAATGTCTACACCCAGCTTCTCGGCGTAGAAACGGTCGAATGCATGCTCTGCATCGATAAAGGCAGCAATACCGCCCGCCTTCTGGGCTTCGGCGATGGCGTGGATGGCCAGCGTGGTCTTACCTGATGACTCCGGACCGTAGATCTCAATAATCCTACCCTTGGGGTATCCGCCTACGCCCAATGCGGCGTTCAGACTGATCGAACCTGTAGGAATCACCTCCACATTCTCTATCTGTTCATCACCCATGCGCATAATCGAGCCCTTGCCGTAGTCTTTCTCGATCTTCGACATCGCCGCCTGTAGCGCCTTCAGTTTCTCCTGTTGAGGCGTCATCGCCTCATCATTTCCTTTTGCCATAGTTAAATTTTTAATCTTTATATTTTTCAATTTTCAATTTTCAATTATAGCTCGATGTCCACATCGAATTGCTCATGCCACGGCAAGCCTTGCTTGTTCAGCTGCTCCATGAACGGATCGGGATCGAACTCCTCCACGTTATGCACACCGGGCTTGCGCCAGATGCCCTTGCAGAACATCATCGCACCGATCATTGCTGGTACTCCCGTGGTGTAGCTCACACCCTGCATGCCCGTCTCCTCGTAAGCGGCACGATGACTACAGTTGTTATAAACGTAGTACGTATGCTCTTGGCCGTCATTGCCGATACCGCGAATGCGGCAACCGATACTCGTCTCGCCCTCGTAGTCCTCGCCCAGATCCTGTGGGTTCGGCAGCACCGCCTTCAGGAACTGCAACGGCACAATTTTAACCTTTGCCACACCGCTGCCATCAGCCAGCGGAGCCTCGTAGACGACTTCGTCGATCCTGCTCATGCCGATATTCTGGATTACCTCCAAGTGCTTCAGATACTGCTGTCCGAACGTCATCCAGAAACGGGCGCGTTTGATCGTTGGGTAATTGATCACCAGACTCTCTATCTCCTCGTGGTGCAATAGGTAGCTGTCGCGGGGCCCGATGTTCGGGTATGTCAGATCCTTGTGAATCTCCAGCGGCTCCGTCTCTACCCATTGGCCGTTCTCCCAGTAGAGTCCCTTCTGCGTAATCTCGCGGATATTGATCTCCGGGTTGAAGTTTGTGGCAAACGCCTTATGGTGGTCGCCCGCGTTACAGTCCACGATGTCCAGATACTGAATCTCCTTGAAGTGGTGCTTGGCGGCATAAGCCGTATAGATCGAAGTCACACCTGGGTCGAACCCGCAACCTAAGATGGCCGTCAGTCCCGCTTGCTCAAAGCGCTCACGATAAGCCCACTGCCATGAGTACTCGAAGTGTGCCTCGTCCTTCGGCTCGTAGTTGGCCGTGTCTAAGTAGCTGCATCCGCAAGCCAGACAAGCCTCCATGATCGTCAGATCCTGATAGGGCAGAGCCAGGTTAATCACCAGCTCGGGCTTGTAGCTGTTAAACAGCGCTTTCAGCTGTTCCACATCATCCGCATCCACCTGCGCCGTAGAAAACTCGGGGAGTTTTACACCGCCCAGCTTCTTTTTGATTGCTTCCACTATCGCATCGCACTTCGCTTTTCTGCGACTTGCAATCATAAACTCCGTAAACACGTCAGCATTCTGAGCAATTTTGAATGCTGCCACGGTGGCCACACCACCCGCTCCAATCATTAATACTCTTGCCATAATATTTCAATTTTGATGTTGCAATTAAGGGTTCAACTCCTCAGAACTGATCCCCAGCGCCGCCATCAGCGAATACCCTAAGATCTCCTGACGGAAATTCCCTCCGGGCATGGGCTGCATGGCCAACATGGTGATACGTTTCTCGTCATCAGCCCGATTCAGGCTCGCGCGTACCTTATTATATATATATTCGTCTTCCGCATTCGGAATCACCATCAGGCGCTTCACCTCCTTTTGTGCTAAGATCAGCTCCAGCGCCTCAGTAAAGAATTGTGCTCCGTCGGCAATATCCTCTATGGGGTAGGCCCCGATGGTAAACTCGCCTAAGTTATCCTTAAACGCCTTCCCGTCGAGCTCCTTCTCATAATCCGCCGGCACAAAGTTCTCCAGACCCGCCTTCTCCTTGGCGTGTATCAGCACCACCATCGTGCTATTCTCCTCCCCTTGGGGGAGGCTGGGAGAGGTCTGGGGTCTGATCCCACCATCCAGCGCCACGCAGTCCACCCACTTGGCAAAATCTGCCTGAGGAATCCTGCGCCCTAACATCCGTTCAAAGTTTACAATCAAGTTAAACGCCACTCTGTCCACGTAGTCCGCATCCACCAGAATCACGTTTTCACTCCATTTTGTATCTTGTATTTTGTCGTTCATATCCGAGGTGCAAATATACGAAGAATTTCCCTAATCAGCAAACTTTTTCCGAAAAATCATAATTTGTGGCATAAATATCAAAAAATGTGGGTTACTCTCACCAAAAAGCCCTATCTTTGCACCAACTATAAAATACTTATAACAATGAAAAGTGTATTAGAAGGACGTGCGGCTTTGAAAGCCGAGATTGAGAAGATTGCAGAGGTTGCGGGCTATCTGTGGCAAAACGGATGGGCCGAGCGCAACGGTGGTAACATTACGGTCAACGTAACCGACCTGGTCGACGACGCGATTCGCGCACTCCCCGCCATCAGCGAGGTGCTGCCCATCGGTGTCGAGCTCCCAGCCCTCAAAGGCTGCTATTTCTATTGTAAGGGGACTGGCAAGCGTATGCGCGATCTTGCCCGCCAGCCTATGGCCAATGGCTCCATCATCCGTATCCTCGACGATTGCGCCTCGTATGTCATCATCGCCGACAATGCCGTGATGCCTACCAGTGAGCTGCCCAGTCACCTCACGGTTCATGCCTCTCTCATCGCACAGGGCAGCCCCTATAAGGCCACTGTCCACACCCATCCCATTGAGCTTGTAGCCATGAGCCACTCCCAGAAGTACCTCGGTAAGGATGTGCTCACCAAGATCCTGTGGAGTATGATCCCCGAAACCAAGGCCTTCTGCCCGCTGGGCTTAGGCATCGTTCCCTACCAGCTCCCAGGCTCCAACGCCCTGGCCGATGCCACCCTCCGCGAGCTCGACGATTACGACGTGGTGCTCTGGGAGAAACATGGTGTCTTTGCCAAGGGACTCGACGTGATGGACGCCTTCGATCAGATCGATGTGCTCTCCAAGGCCGCCAAGATCTATATCAACGCCAGGGCGATGGGCTTTGAGCCCGAGGGCATGAGCGATGAGCAGTTGGCCGAGATGACACTCGCCTTCAACCTCCCGAAATAAAAAATCGGGGTGCGCATCGCTGCGAGCCCCGAGAGAAATAATACTAACCTAAAATTACGAATAATTATAAATCAAGATGAATTAATTGTCTCAAAAAAAGGGTCGCCGCTGCAACCCGACATTACTATTAACCTTAAATCTAAAACTATGAAAAACATCGCAAAGTTAAGGTTTTATTTTCAATCGTGCAAGCGACCTTTCGGATTTTATCGACGAATGAGCGGATTTTATCGACGAAATTTTCAGTTTTTTACTTTGTTAACAATTGAACAGTGTTCATGAAACACTTTTTAAGTGTATTTTCTACCCTACATTTTCTCAAATCACAACAAAATCCCTACCCTTTGGCTGTATTCTGCCATATGGTGGAGTGGTCCATCACGCCACGCACGATGTTGCTCTCAGTTCATTTATTGGTCTAAATATCTATATAAAAGATTCTTATCATTCCATTAAATAGTCATAAACCGCCCATTTTTGTACCTTTTTAGAGACCCTGACTTTACTCGGAGTAAACCTCCACTTTACTCCGAGTAAAGTCCTACTTTAGTCGTCATAAACCACAACTTTAGTAGGACCTGCTGATTCTGAAATCAGGATGAGGAGTTACTCCCCATCCTTTCCTTAATTGATGGTAATGGTAGTTACTGGGCGAAGGAAGATGGATGCTCTGCTATCGCTCCATTTTGTTACAGCATCAGTTTGAGTTGGAGAAAAATTGTATATGATATTGTTGTCTATAAGGAAATATGGATTGGAAGGAATAATTACATCACCAATCTCTTTATTATTCATAGACGTATAATTTGCTCGTATATATTCTGCTTCATCTTTATTCATTAACCTCCATGAGGTTGAGATGTTTTTCTCCCAATTGGCAAGTTCGGCATTGATCTTTGTCGTCATTGCCTCTTGTGAATCGCCATTATTGACTATCTTATCTTTCTGGGTTGTAGACAACAGCGTTACTTCATTACCATTGACGGAGAGGACGTAGCAGCCGTTATAGATGTCGCCGACGTTGGGGACGGAGACTGGTGGCGTGACTGGATTGTTGGGATCATCGGTGATGGTTTGGCTGCCTTCAGAGGTGAAACCAAAACGAATGGTTTGGTTGGCCCCCCACGAGGCGCCAGTGATAGTGCCGCTGAGGTTGATGTTGGGTGTGCCACTGCTCTCTACATACGTGCCCTCGATGGTGAGCTTGTGGTTGGCGGCAAGTGTCTCTTCGCAAGTGTAGGAGTAGGTGGTGGTGCCTAAGGTGACGGAGATGGTGGGCTTGTTGACTGATGGCAGCAGGTAGGTGTTGGCAGCACTGTTGAGCCAGGTGGAGCCATCGCTCTGTTTGGTAAGTGTACAATTGTAGCTGCCATCCTCGCCAGAGTAGTTGCCATTAAGCAGGATTGATTCGTAGGTAGGAGCGATCCTGACGCTGACGTTCTCGATGTCGTTGGGCACATTTTTAATGGTGATACTCTCTACCATCATCACCTTGCGCTCCATGCCTAAGGTGAGCGCATTGGTGCCATTGGCGGTGAGGGTAACGTTGCCATGGGCCATCATCAGATCGCCAAAGCTCTGGTTGGTTTGTAACGAGATGACAGAGGTCTTGCTGGCATCATCCTGGGATGGGAGCACGAGGCGTTCAGGATCGGCGCCTCCGATGGCATAGATACCATAGTCCCCTTCAGGGAGGCTAAGGGTAAAGGCGTTGCCGCTGCTTTCGAGCGTCTGCATGGCTACACAGTCGTCGTCGCTCTTGAAGACATACACCCTGACGGGGGTGACTATCACCTTGTCTTCATCGCCACGCGTGTAGATGCTGAGCTCGCTGTTGGACTCGGGCATTTCCTGGTTCATCACTTCCTCGGCACAGCTGGCCAAGGTCATCGTACCGCACAAAGCGGCTGCAATCTTGAATAGATTTTTGTTCATATTGTCTTTAGTATTATAATTCAACCTAACAATAGGTCAGTGCAAAGGTAAAGAAAAATCCCGAGAACTGCATTGGTTCTCGGGATAATTTAATATTTTTTTACGATTCGGGGTTACACCAGCTGTGGCAGGAAGCAGGACACGACGAGGACGACGATGCCTACGACGAGCACAGCGATGGTGCGCGGGGAACAGCCTTTCCACTCCTTGAGGATGATGCCCCAGACATTGGAGAACGTGACGTTGAGCGCCATGAGGATGCAGAAGGCGAGCGTGGTGAGCGTGGGCGACTCGGTGAGGAAACCCTTGCCAAGGGAGAGACCGAAGAACTGGCTGTACCAGAGGGCTCCCGCCAGGAGGCAGAAGAGCAGGTTGTTGGCCCAGACGGAACGCTTGAGGTAGTCGCCCCACGTGCCGTTCTTCTGGTTCTGATAGAAGCAGTAGATGGCGTTGGTGACGAAGCCGCCGAGGGTGACGAGCATCGTGGCGGGGAGTGTACGGAACATGGGGTCGGTGAGCTCGCCGAAGTTAATGCCCTTGCCGAACTCGAGACCGACATTGAAGCAGCCGCTCATAAAGCCAGCGAGGAGGGCAATAGCGAGACCTTTGGGGAAGTTAAAGTCCTTAACGGCTGCTTTCTTCTCTTCTTCGGAAAGCGAAGCTGCCTTCATGCTACCAGCGACACCGATGATGGCGATGCCGAGGAGGGTAACGACGACACCGAGGATGACGGCGAAGGTGAGCGACTCCAGGGCATTGAGCTCGGGGAAGAAGATGTTGAGCAGCACAGGGCCGAGGATGGTACCGAGACCGGCACAGGTGCCGAGGGCGATGCTCTGACCGAGGGCTACACCGAGGTAGCGCATGGAGAGGCCGAAGGTAAGGCCGCCCACACCCCAGAGCACACCGAAGAAGATGGTCATCCAGATGTTGAACGACTGTTCGGCGGTGAAGAGCTCACAGAGGCTGTGACCTGCGGGGACGGCGAGCAGGGCGCCGAGGAAGGGCAGCACGAGCCATGCGAAGATGCCCTGCACGAGCCAGTACGACTCCCACGACCATTGCTTGATTTTGTTGATGGGGACGTAGCAGCTGGATTGGCAGAAGGCGCCCACCGCTATTATTAAGAGGCCGATGATAATTTCCATTGAAAATTGAAGATTGAAAAATGAAAATTATCGCTTGCTGGTGACCTCGCGCTCGTATTTCTGGATAGCGGCGATGTATTCTTCGCCTACGGGGACGTTGTTGCGGAGGTTGAAGTAGTCGAACACAGCACCGAAAGGCATCGACTTGGCCTCTTCCATCAGGGCGAGGCGCTCGAAGTTCTGACCGTTGTCCTCGTACTCACGCAGCTTCTGCTTGGGTTCGAGTAGGGCCTGCAGGATGCACTTCTGGGTGGCACGGGTGCCTACGAGGTAGGCGCCGATGCGGTTGATGGAGGCATCGAAGTAGTCGAGACCAACGTGGGCGCGATCGAGGGCGTCGGCACGCACGAGCTCCTTGAAGAGGTCGAGGGTCTGGTCATTCATGATCGTCACGTGGTCGGAGTCCCAGCGTACGGGGCGAGAGACGTGGAGCATGAGCTCGGGCACGTACATGAGCAGGGTGCTGACGAAGTCGCTGACGTTCTCGGTCTGCTCGTAGTGGCCGGTATCGATGGTGTACATCTGCTTACGGGTGGCGCAGTAGGCTGTGTAGAAGTCGTGTGAGCCTACGGTGTAGCTCTCGAGTCCGATGCCGAAGAGCTTGGCCTCGAAGCAGTTTTTCACGCCGTCGAGCTTCTCTTCCATGATCTCATCGAGCGAGGCGGCGAGGATCTCGCGGTATTTCTTGCGCTGAACGGGCATATCCTTAGCGCCATCGTGTACCCAGATATTCATGATACAGGGATCGCCCTGAGCCTTACCCATGGCGTCGGCAATGCGACGACAGCGCTTGGTGTGCTCGATCCAGAAGTCGCGGATGCCCTTATCGGGGTTGGAGAGCGAGAGCTCGCCACTCTTGGGGTGTGAGAACGAGGTGGAGTTGAAGTCGAGCTTCATGTTGTTGGCCTTGGCCCAGTCGATCCAGCTCTGGAAATGTTTCACTTCCACCTGGTCGCGATCGACGAACTGACCACCGAAGTCGCCATAGATCTCGTGGAGGTTCAGACGGTGGTTACCTGCTATGAGGGTCTTGACGAACTCGATATCCTGACGTACCTCGTCGATGTTACGGGCACGACCAGGATAGTTGCCTGTGGTCTGGATACCGCCCGAGAGGGCTTCGTTGCGCTCGAAGCCGACGACATCGTCGGTCTGCCAGCAATGCAGGGAGATCTGCTGTTTTTGTAGTTGGTCGAGGACGGCATCGGTATCGACACCAATGGCGGCGTAGCGCTCTTTGGCTACAGCGTAAGCCTGTTCAATGAGATTTGCTTTCATAAGAGTCTTTAATTATTAATGATGTTTAGATATTTCTCGTAAGCCTGGTTCCAGAGTTCCTCGTCTTGTGGAGTGTAGGTGGCGAGGGGGATGGAGTTGGCTATGATCTGGCGCATCTGCCAAATATCGTTGACGAGGCCGGCAGACTGGGCTTGTATCATGATGTTGCCGAGGGCGGTACCTTCCTGAGGACCGGCTTTTACCACAGCACCCGTGGCGTTGGCGGTGAACTGGTTGAGGTACTTATTCAACGATCCGCCGCCAATGATGTGGAGGACATCCAGCGGGAAGTTTGCAAACTCCATAAGCCAGGTGAAGACCTGCTTGTAGCGGAGGGCAAGGGAGTCGAAGACGCAACGGCAGATCTCAGCGGGGGTCTCGGGGACGGGCTGGTTGGTCTGGCGACAGTAGGTCTGGATAGCTTCGATCATCGAGTCGGGGTTGGCGAACATCGCATCGTCGGGGTTGATGAGGCTGCGGAAGGCTTCGACGGTCATGGCGGAAGCTTGGAGCGTGGCGTGATCTAACACCTCTCCTGACTTCCCCTCTTCAGGGGAGGAACTCTGGGCAGCCCACTCTTTGCGGCAGCGTTCGTAGAGCCACATGCCGCAGATGTTTTTGAGGAAGCGGGTGGTGCCTTCGATGCCGCCTTCGTTGGTGAAGTTGCGGTCGTAGCTGAGATCGTTGATGATGGCATTCTTCACCTCGATACCCATGAGGCTCCATGTGCCACTGGAGAGGTAGGCGAAGTTCTCATCCTTGGCGGGGACGGCGGCGACGGCCGAGGCGGTGTCGTGCCCAGCGACGGCGATAACGGGGATGGCGCCCAGTCCTGTGAGCTTTTGCACCTCGGGGGTGAGGGTGCCGATGACGGTACCTGGGGTGACCATCTTACCGAACTTTGAACGGTCGAGTTCGAGCGAGGCCAGCAGACCGTCGTCGAGTTCCTTGGTGCGTGGGTCGAGCAGCTGTGAGGTAGAGGCGATGGTATATTCGCACACCTCCTGGCCAGTGAGCATCCACGAGAGGGCGTCGGGCATAAAGAGGATGCGGCGTGCGTTCAGGAAGGCCGCATTATGTTCGCGCTTCATGGCGTAGAGCTGGAAGATGGAGTTGAAGTTCATGAGCTGGATACCTGTGACGTCATACACCTCGCGGCGCGAAATGACGTTGTGGAGGTAGTCGTCCATGGCCTCGAACGTAATAGGATCGCGATACGCGCGCGGGTTCCTTAATATGGCATTGTCGGAGCCGAGGAAAACGAAATCGACGCCCCAGGTGTCGATGCCGATGCTGGTGATGGGGATATGGCACTGGGCCACCGCCTTCAGTCCACGGATGATTTCCAGGTAGAGGGCGTAGATGTCCCAGTAGAAGTGGCCTCCCTGCTCAATGAGGTTGTTGGGGAAACGTGTCACCTCTTCGAGCTGCACTTTTTCCTCGATAGAACCAAGGATGGTTCTACCGCTGGTGGCGCCTAAGTCTACGGCGAAGAAATATGATTTCTGTTCCATTTTGAATTTCTGGTTTGTTTAGCAGTTGTTATTTTGATTTTGGTGCAAAGATACGAAGAAAAATAGGGTTGATACCTTGATTATTTGATATTTGGACTTAAATTTTTGATAATCCTCGCATTTTTCTCTTATCGCTCTTTGCTTTTCGCTCAATTAATCGTACCTTTGCAGCATCAAAAAAGGAAAAATAAGAAATAAGTTTCTGTTATGTCAACATTAACGCTATTAATCGTCATTGTTTTTTGCGTAGGCTACCTGAGCATTGCCTTAGAGAGTCTGACGAAAGTGAACAAAGCAGCTATTGCGCTGCTGATGTGTGTATTGTGCTGGACACTCCTGATGATGGGACCCGCAGCCTATTATCCAGCCATTCCTGCCGACGGTGTGGTACACCATATTTCAGAGGTGATAGAGCACCATCTGGGTGATGCCGCCGGAACGCTGTTCTTCCTGATGGGTGCTATGACCATTGTGGAGATTGTCGACACGAACGGTGGTTTCAACTTTGTGCGTGATGCCATGAAGACGCGTTCGAAGCGTAAACTGATGTGGAGAATGGTGTTTATGACCTTCTTCCTCTCGGCCATCCTCGACAACCTGACTACCTCGATTGTGATGATTATGGTGCTGAGGAAGCTCGTACAGAGTCGTGGCGACCGACTGATCTATGCGGGATTGGTGGTGATTGCTGCCAACAGTGGTGGTGCGTTCTCGCCGATTGGCGACGTGACTACGATTATGCTATGGATCAAGGGGGTGATTACCACGCAGGGTGTGATCACGGAGATCTTCGTGCCTTCGCTGGTGTCGATGCTCGTGCCCGCTTTTATCCTACAGTATCAGTTGAAAGGGAAGTTCGACAAGTCGCAGAACCTGCCTAAGGCGGAGGTGACTCAGTTTACCAAGGCCCAGCGCGACGTGATCTTCTGGTTGGGCGTAGGCGGCTTGTGTTTCGTGCCTATCTTCAAAACTCTTACCCATCTGCCGCCGTTTATGGGTATCCTGCTGGTGCTGGGCGTGCTCTGGACGGTAACCGAGATTTTCCATCATAACACCGCTGAAGATGATACGATGGCAAAGCGTGTGAGTGATCTGCTGTCGAAGATTGACCTCTCTACGATTATGTTCTTCTTAGGTATCCTGATGGCTGTAGCCGTACTCCAGGAGGTGGGCGTGCTCACCATGCTGGGTAAGGGACTAGATACCACGTTCGAGGGTAACCACTATCTGGTGACGGGTATCATTGGCGTGCTGTCGTCGATTGTAGATAACGTGCCTTTGGTGGCCGGCTGTATGGGTATGTATCCCGTTGCCGCTGTGGGCGATATGGCTGTAGACGGCATCTTCTGGCAGCTGCTGGCCTACTGTGCCGGTGTAGGAGGCTCGATGCTGATTATCGGTTCTGCTGCCGGTGTGGTGGTGATGGGTCTGGAAAAGATCACCTTTGGCTGGTATATGAAGAAGATGACGTGGGTGGCCTTTGCAGGCTATCTGGCCGGTATGCTGGTATACTGGCTGGAACGTACGTTTATCATCGGATAAAGCGCTACTTGCTCTCGCGGAGCTCGCTGGGTTTATAGCCCATCTTAGCCTTGAACTTCGCCGAGAAATAGTCGGGACTTTCAAACTGCAGACGGTAGGCAATCTGTTTGATGCTGAATTCCGTCGTCGTCAGGAGCTCTTTTGCACGCAGCAAACGGAGCTCCTGCTGGTATGTGGCAGGTGAGAGACCAGTATACTCCTTGAACAGCTTGCGGAAGCTGGAATAGCTGATTCCGAGTAGTTTGGCTATCTGCTGGATGGTGAGCTCCTTCTCAAGCGAATCGCGGATGAGCATACGGGCCTTGCTCACCATATCTACCTGGTTCTGGTCCTTGCTTAACTCGATGTTCCGTTGGAGAGAGTACATCATGCCTATCAGGTCGTTCACGATACCTGCCATGACCTGTTGGGAGAAGGCAGCCTCTTCGACGGCGACTTTGTAGGCGCGCATATAGAGACTTTCGATTTCGCTGGAGAAACCGATGTGGTAGATGGGTTTCTCAGGACTCAGGAATCCCGCACGTACACGATCGTCCATATTCTTTCCCTTGAAACCTATCCAGCGGCTTTTCCAACCGAGGCGGGGATCGGGGTGGTAGGTATGCCACTCGCCTGGGAAGAGCAGGAACATATCGCCAGCCTTAAGACGGGTGCGCGGACAATGGGCGCTTTGGAACCACCCTTCGCCTTCAGGGTTGTATAGCAGTTGGTACTCGTTGAGCGTACGACCTTTATCCAGATGGAAATAGTAGCCGTCGGCATGACCCTTGGTAGGGTAGGGCTCGTTGGGTTCTATCTCTTCATAGCCTACAGTGCTGACGGTGAGTCCCCAGAGGGCATCGCGTTCGCTGGCAAGCATGTATTTACTGTTCTGCATAACTCTTGACTTTCAACTCTCAACTACTTGTGGGGGGTGATATTACGGGGAAGCCACATCCAGAAGGTAGAGCCTTTGCCCTCGCCCTCAGAGGTGACACCGATTCTTCCACCAGAGCGTTCGGCAATCGACTTACAGATGCTGAGTCCGAGACCCGTACCTTGTACAAAGTCGTTGAGCTTGACGAAACGCTCAAAGACGCTGTCTTGCTTATCTTTGGGGATGCCAGCACCCGTATCCTCACAATAGAAGTAGATGCCGTTATCTTGTTCACGATAGCCCACCTTAATATGTCCTTCCTTGGTATACTTTACCGCGTTGGTGGTGAAGTTGGTGAGCACCTGGGCAATACGCCCCTTGTCGAGCGTGGCGGGGAAAGTTGTGTAGGGGTTATCCTTGATAAACTCTACACCTGCCTCTTGCACACGGAGGGCCAGTGTCTGACAGATGTCATCGAAGGCTGGAGAAAAGTCGAGTGCCTCGGGTTTGATGGCGAGGGCCTGACCCATGCTGGAGGCTTCGAGGATATCGTTGATCAGGCGGATCAGCATATCGCAGTTGTTGCGGATGATACGGATGAACTCCATACGTTCCTCGTTGGTGTCGACCACAGGTAACAAGCCGCTGAAGCCTACGATAGCATTAAGTGGGGTACGTATCTCGTGGGTCATATTGGCCAGGAAGGCACTCTTCAGTTTTCCGGAGTTCTCGGCACGGGCGGTCTCGTCCATCAGTTTCTGCTGGGCTACCATCAAGGAGGTGATGTTACGGGCGATACCGAAGTAATGCAACAGTTTGCCGTTCTTGTCGAGGATGGGGATACCACTGATGGAGTACCATACAGGACGGGGCTCTATAGGGGTGTACTTATAGAAATGAACAGCATGGTAGGGCTTGTGATTCGTCACGACATCGGTAATCTGATCGAGGGCTTCCTGACGATACTTGTCCTCAACACCTTCGAAGAATTGCATGATGGTCTCCTCGTATTCTGCCTTACGACCAGAACGTGAGAAACGGATCTGCATGGTTTTAGGGAAGAACTTCCAGATAAAGCTGTTACTGTTCTCCAGCAGATAGTGCAACTGGGATTCGTAGACGTTGATAGTCTCGTTCTGTTTACGCATCTCCTGGTCGTGCTTGCGTAACTCCAGATACATGGTGCGGTCGGCAGTTACGTCGCGAGCCGTAAACACGAAATAACGCAACTCGTCGTTATCGTCGAACACCTTTCTGACTCTGACCTCGATGTATTTATTGATACCGAATTCGGGATAGTACATGTGCTGACAAACGTGTACATCCTCATGATCGGTAGGATCGATCATACCTTTTACCAATGGAATATCGTAGATGTTCGTCTCGCGGAAGTAAGTCTCAAACTCTGGTACCTTCTCGAATTCGCAGAGTTTCTTCATGTTATCGTTGACGTTGATGAAGTGACCATCCTTGGCGTAGAACGACATGGCAATCAGGTTCGTATCGAACATCCTACGGTATTTGGCACCCATCTCGCTGGTTTCCCGCTCCTCGCGAATCTCATCGGTCAGATCCTTTGCCGTATAGATGATATATTTTGTACGTCCATTCTCCTTCTCGGCCATGGCATTGCCGAAATAATCCTTCCATTCGGGTTTCTCGTCGGTGCCGACGTTCAGGCGCATATTGATGGAGAAGGTGTTTGCCTTGCCATGAATCAGCATTTGGTTGTGCTCATGCAGGAATTTTCCATGATCGGGCGGCATACGACGTACGAATTCCTCTGGCAGCATTCCCTCATCGGGCAGCACATGACCGTCGATATTGCGGAGCCAGTTAGCCTCTACATCGAATATGAGTGTGGAGAAGTTACCCATGCTCAGGGCCTGCTTCATCATCCGGTTGATATCGTACGACTTATGTATGGCCTTTCTGACACGGTTGCGCACAAGGATTGTCAACAGCACGATGATGATGGAGACGATGATGATGGCAACGAGGATGTAGATGGTGACGACAGAGGTGTCGTTGTGTACCAGCTCGGGATGGAACCATTTATCGCTGATCTTCTGTATCTCTCCAGATTGCTCCAGACGGGCATAGGTATCGTCGATGGCATCGATCAGTTCCTTGTCGTAGCCAATGATACGGAGCTCACCCGAAGGGATATCGGTCTGGTCGAGCACGACATTCTCGATACCCAACTCCTTCAGTTTCAGGTTAATAGGATTCTCGCCCCAGATATAGTACTTATACTTTCCTGAACGGATACCAGACAGGGCATCGCGGGTAGAACGGTACTCCACCTGACACTTCAGACTATCGTACTGGCTGATGCGGAGGGCGGCATAGTCGTTATCCTTCACGATCAGCGTATCGTTCTCGCCCAGATCGCCGATTCTCTCCAGCTGTGGGGTGCTCTTGAGGCGGGCAGCCCTGACGTTGTAATACGTGATCATGTTTTGCGTCATCACGTAGGGGCGATGGTTATAGACGGAGGCGAGGGCATGGATCAGGTCGGCCTCACGCTGCTCGAAGGTGCCCGTACACTTGCTCCACTCCATCATAACGTACTTATGGGGGATACCGAGCTTGTTGAGAATCAGGTCGAGCACCTCGACATTATAGCCGTCGGGATCGCCCTTGTCGTTACGGAACTCGTAGGGTGGAAACTCCCAGTCGCTGACAATGATCAAAGGTCTCTCCTCCGTATACTCGCGAATATACAACGCGTGTGCCGGCTGTATGTAGCAGAAGGACAGCAAGCAGGCGATGATGGGTATGAATATCTTTCTCTTCATGTTGTCTCTTCTTTATTATTTTCTTTCCATTTCTATGAGTTTGCAAGGCAGGTTCACCCATACGGTTGTTCCCTTGCCTACTGTAGATTTCAGTTTGATGCTTCCGCCCATGTACTCCATCAGGTCGTGGCAGATACTCAGTCCGAGACCAGCTCCAGAGCTGTTGTCCGTAACGAAGCGGTCGAAGATATGTATGATCACATCTTCAGAGATACCACTACCCGTATCCTCTACTGACGCAAACAGCTGGTCGCCGATGTAGTCAAAGACAACCTGTACGGATCCCGATGTGGTATGCTGTACGGCGTTGGTGATAATCTTATCCATAACGATGGAGAAATTGTTCTCGTCGATTTCAATCACCAGTTTCTTGTACGCCGACCTGACGATATACTCCACACCAGGTTTCTTAATGTTGCCCCATACCCTCTCGCATCTGGAAGCGCTTATGCCAGCCAGGTCGACGGGTTTCGGGTTAAGTGTGATCATTTCCGCATCGAGGCGCGAGAGGAACAGAATATCGTTGATGAGCTTCAGTAGCGATTCCGAACTGCTCTTGATCTCCTCTATGAACACTTTCTCGTCGGCATCGGAGTGCTCGTTCTGGAAGAGTTCCGCAAAGCCAACCACCGATGACAACGGGGTACGTATCTCGTGGCTCATATTGTGTAGGAAGGCGTTCTTGATAGTCTCTACCTCCTGGGCACGGAGCGTTTCCTCAGCCAGTTTCTGCTCTACCGCCTTTAGGTCGCTCACATCTCGACACATACCGAAGTACTCCTTAATCTTCCCGTCTTCGGTGATGGGGAGGAAGTTGAACTGCAGATAGAGCGGCTCGCCCTCCTTGCCCCGCTGGTGGATGATGGTCTTGATTTCAGCCTGGGTGGAGCCAGCCTGACGACTATCCATCTTGTTCAGGATACGCTGTGCCAGCTTCTTCGACTCATCGGCAACCAGCATCATGGCACGTGTCTGGGTGAGCACGTATTTCTGATGACCAATCTCGCTATAGACGGTGATGATGTGGTTCTCAAGGTTGTATCTTACCATGCTGATACCACCCACCGATAGCACATAGTCGATATTGTTGACATATTGCGTCACCTCGCTGTTTATCATTTCCAACTCGTGTACGTTCCGTTGTATCTGCTGGTACGACCTGGCTATCTCGGTGACGTCGCGTCCATTTCCATAGATACCTATCAGCAAACCTTTCTCGTCGTAGATAGGCATGAGCTGCAACTCGTAATAAAGTTTGTCGCGTTTGAGCAGCTTGTTCAGTGGACGGGGGTCGTCCTTGTCGAAGATCTGTGTCACGTATATCTTGTCGGTATCCTTGAACGATACCTCGTCCACGCCGAGCACATCCCTTACGTGTATCTTCATGGCACGTATTTGTTCTGTCGTCAGATGGGTAGCCGAGAGGGCCTTGGCGTTCATGTCAATGATATAGCCGTCCTTGTCGTAATACACCATATCCACCATCGACGAGCTGAAGATAGCTTGGTAACGCATCATGTTATCGGTAATCCTACTCTGACGGATACGGTTTTCCGTCACATCGGTTTCGGAACAGATGATGACGGAGGGTTTGTTGTGGATGTTTCTACGGAGCACGGAGAGGGTAGAGGCGAGATCGCGGTACTCCGTAGCATCTTCGGTCAGCTTTGACTTCATTACCATGGTTACCGTATTCATTTCTCCATACACGATCTGTCGGATTGCCTCCGTGAGTTTCTTGAAGTCGTCGGGCATGTAGAACCGTGAGAAGGCAAGCGACGAGTAAGTGTTCTTAGGCATACCGTGCTGATCCATGATGGTAAACACCTGTTTCTCCACGTCGAGCGTCCATAATGTCACGTCGCAGGTGCTGATGATGAGTGAGAGTCGGTCGTTGTTCTTGCGTATCTCCTTGGTCATCTTCTGCTCGCGTACCTTATATATTATATAATAGGCGAGGATGGCGAGTGCCAGGGCCGACAAGGCATAGATGAGGTTCCAGATCCAGGAAGGGATACCCGACTCAATGCGCTCTGGATAAAACCATTTGTTCTGTATCTGTGTCAAGCGGTCGTTGGCACGCAGACTGGCATATACGCTATCCATCTTCGCCAGCAGATGGGTATTGTTAGCAAAGAACTTGTATTCTCCGTATGGGAACTCAATGGGGTTGAGCTGCAGGTTCTCCGTCTGATACTTCTGCATGAGCCATTTCAGCGACATGGTGTTCCAGAGAATCACACCCTCGTTCTCGATACTCACCTTGAGGATGGCCTCCTTCATATCGTCGTAGGGAATAATCTCCTTAGCCCATTTATGATCCTCGAGATAGTGATGACTAAAGCTTCCTTCGTGTACGATGATGGGGTGATAAATCAGATCCTGTCCTTTGTGGATAGTGACGGGCTGACTCTTAGGTGTCACGATGCTATGGGTAAACAGCTGGACGATGGATTTTCCGAAGTTTGAGTTATCGCGAGTGAAGTTTGCATCCATTCGCAACATCAGGTCCGATTTATGGTTTTTCAGATCTGCTTGTGCCTCAAGTGTGGGCTTCAACTTGATGATATATGGGATGTTCAACTCCTTGAAAATCATCTTTAACAGGTCGATATTATAGCCGTCGGGCTCTCCGTTCTCGTTCAGGAATACGTAAGGCCACAAATCCCAGGCGTCTTCGTACACCAGGGGGCGGTTCTCGTTATATACAATACTGTCGTTATGTGCAGATTGTGCCGACGCTGTAAACGCCTGAATCTGCATCACGCCCAGTAATAATAGTAATGTTCTTATATATCTCATTCACTTTCCACTTTTCATTTTCACTTCTACGCTTCTTCCTCGCACGGTATCCAGAGCCAGAAGGTAGAGCCATGCCCCTCACCCTCGGAGAAGAGTCCGATCTCACCCTCGCACTTTTCCGCAATAGCCTTACAGATACTCAGTCCCAAACCCGTACCCTGTACATAGTCGTTCAGTTTCACGAAGCGCTCAAACACCTTCTCTTGTGACTCTTTGGGAATACCTGCTCCTGTATCCTCACAATAGAAGTAAAGACCGTTTTTGCCTTGGCGTACCTCGGTATGGTAGCCAATCTTGATATGTCCCTCGTTGGTGTATTTTACTGCGTTGGTTACGAAGTTCGTAATCACCTGCTGGATACGTCCGCTGTCGATGGTTGTGACAAACGAGGTATAGGGATTCTCCGCGATAAACTCCACAGGAGCCAGTACACGCTGAGCCATCGCCGTAGCGGTATCGTTGAAGTCCTTGGCAAAGTCTGTCTGTTTGGGGAAGATATCGATACCCGCATTGTCGAGCGACGAGATGGCGAGGATATCGTTCACCAGTCGCAACAGCATATCGCAGTTGTTCATAATCACGCGGATAATCTCCTGTTTTTCCTCGGTAGTCGAGAGCATGGTAAGCACGTCGGAGAAGCCTACGATGGCATTCAGCGGCGTACGTATCTCGTGGGTCATGTTGGCCATAAAGGTACTCTTCTTTATACCCGACTCGTTGGCGCGTATCGTCTCTTCCTTCAGACGTTCCTGCTTCTGGATAAGCTCCGTCACGTTTCTGATGATGCCATAGGTACCTATCAGCTGGCCGTTCTCGTAATGGGGCACCACGTCGATCTGGTTCCACTCCAGTTCGTCTCCCTCGTGGAAGAGGGGACGCATGTGTGAAAGCGTAGAATGGGGCTTGCTAAAGTATTCCAGCAATTTATCCTTACTATCGGTGGTATACGTATCGTCGACGAAGTGGGCGAACAACGTGTTGAGATCCAACTTGTTTTCTGGTTGACTCATGCTCTTGTAGATGGTCACCTCCTTCGTTTCGAACGATGTACGGAAGAATCGCATGTTCACGCTCTCCATCAGGTACTGAAGCTCCGTCTCGTAGCGCTGTATCTCCTCGTTCGTCTTACGGATATTCTCATCGCTCTTCTTATTCTGCATGTGTAGCAGACGCTCCTGAGTAATATCGCGGATAGAGTAGGTGATATGTACCAGCTCATGATGCTCGTCGTAGATGGGGTGCAGACGGATCTCCGTATAACAGTTCACGCTTCGTTCAGCAATGACACTCTTCGTACAGAAGTACAGCTCCTGGGGCTTGTGGTCGTAAAGTACGTCGCGGAACGCTGGCATATCGTAGAGGGTGCGATTGAAATAGAAGGGATCCTTCTCCGATTGGAAATTCAGTATCTCACGCATCTTCTGGTTCACGGTCAGCAGACGGCCCGTCTTGTCGTAGAAAGCCAGACCGATCAGTCCTTGCTCGAAGATCTTACGGTAGCGGTTTGTCAACTCCTCCTCCTGCCTTTCCATCTCCATCTGGTCTGTCAGATCGGTCAGAGTACAGAAGATGTTGGTAGGCTGTTTCTGGTTCGGGTTGGTAAACTCTCCGATAGCCAGGTCGTGAATATAGCGCCATTTCCCTTCATGCTTGTCCTTGCTGGCATCCCAGCGGAAGGTGCAGTCGGCTATCTCCTTACCATTAATAAGGCTCTGTACAAAGGATAGGTAATGTCGACGGTCGTCGGGGTGTATATAGTCGAAGCTCTCCTGATACGACATGCCGTCTCCGGGTAGGAAGTCGCCATGCATATTGAATCCTATCTGATCTTGGATCGACAAGCGTATCACGTAGTTCTGACTGGTGTTCAGCGTATGCTGCATGATCGTATTCAGATCCTTCGAGCGCTCCGAGTGCTTACGGATACGCAACAAGCTGATCTGGTTGATACCTAAGCTAATTACAAAGGCCAGGAACACCATGATAACCATCAGCAGGGAGATGCCGTCAGCCCCCGTGCCGTAGTCGTTTTCTATGATTGCAAGTAATATCTTCATCATTGTCGTGTCCTCCCTTTAAACCATGATTTCCGATTTTTTGTCGAAGCTCACCATTTCGCAGGGGATGCTCAGGAAGAAGGCGTTACCCTTGCCCTGCTCCGACTGTAGCTCTATGCTGCCGTTCATCTGCTCCACGATCTCCTTCACGATAGGCAGGTCGAGGCCCGTACCCTCCTGATCGCTGCCTTCCTCGCGGACAAAGCGGTCGAAGGCTTTCTTCAGCTTCTGGGCATCCATGCCGTTGCTGGTATCCTCGATGGTAATCATCAGTTCACCATGACGGTATTCGTATTTGGCTCGCACCATACCTTCCCTTGTGACTTGTCCGGTGAAGGTGCAGAGTTTCTGGATCACCATACCGAGGTTCTGCTGGTCGATGTTCACCATCAGACTTGTGTAGGGGTTATCCACCACCACTTTCACGTTGTTACCCATATTGCTCCAACCCATATAACACCAGCCCTCGAAGAGCATGGCGAAGTCGGATGTCTGGTAGTTGTATTCAATCATCTTCGCATCAAGGCGCGAGAGGAACAGAATATCGTTGATCAACTTCAGCAGCGTGTTCGTGTTCTTCTTGATCTCCTCGGCGAAGATGGGCTCATCCTCCTCGTTGTGCTCGGCACCGAAGAGCTCGGCGAATCCGATGACGGCATTCAGTGGCGTACGCAACTCGTAGCTCATGTTCAGGAGGAAGGTATCTTTCAGCTGCTCTGTTTCCAGGGCTTTCATTGTTTCCTTCTGTAACTGTCGCTCCGTATAGGTCATCTCCGTCTCGTTACGGAACATACCGAAATAGTGGGTTACGTTGCCATCCTTATCCGTAATGGGCATGATGTTAAAGCTCATGTAGATGTTTCTGCCCTTGTCATCGCGGAAGATGGTTTCGAAGGTCTCTGATATCTGCCCCTTATGACCATGATCCATTCTCAGGATCAGTCCTTTGGCTTTTCTGCGCTCGTGCTGGGCCATCAGCGATACGGCTCTCAAGGCGCTCAACCGGTATTGGGCTCGTCCCATCTCGTTCGAGATCTCCAGCTCATGGGTGGCGGGGTCGTATTTCATCAGGAAAACGTTACTCACCTTCAGCGAGTAGTTGATGCTCTGGATGTAGTTCTCGATGTCCTTCGTCTTGCGCTCCAGCGTCAGACTGGCTTCACGCTGGTGGTGCTGTGAGTTTACCATCTCCGTAATGTTTCGTCCGGCCATCACTATCCCCGTCAGCTTACCCTCCTGGTCGCGAAGGGGCGTCATAATACGCTCATAGTACGATTTATTGCCACCCCATGACTCTTCTTTAGTGTCACCGATAGGACGGTCCAGCTTCGACAGGTCGAGAATCGACGATGCATACACCTCGTCGGCATTGTTCATATCAATATTCCGCAGGGTGGGGAAGTCGCTCAGCTTTGGCTTCCTGGCCAGCATCTCACTCTTATCCTTCACGTGGTACGACTCTAAGGCTTTGTCATTGATGTCAATCATGTTGCCCTCGGCGTCGAAGTACATCATATCCACCAGCGACGACTCGAACACTGTCTGGAACCGGAGCATCATGTTCCTGGTATGCTCGGCGCGTTTCTGGGCTTCCGTTACGTCGTGCAGCGTTCCAAGTATTACTACTGGCACCCCGTGCTTGTCGCGTCGGAGTATCGAGAGCGACACGTCGTAAATACGCTGTTCCTCGTTCGAATCCTTCTTCGATGCGCTCTTCACCAGCAGATGACCTGCTATCTCCTCACCATGGTGGATAGCCATTACGATATTTCGTACAGCCTGGAAATCGCCGCGATCAAAAAATTCCGAGAACTCTATGGGCAAATACTGCTGTTCCATCTCGCCCTGGTTCTTCAGGGCAGTAATCAGGTTCTTCTCCACATCATAAGTCCAGGCCTCAGTCTTACTCGAACGCATAATCAGGGCCACCTGTCCGTTCAGTTGTTTGGCCTTGGCAATAGCTTCCTGCTCACGGTAGTAAATAACCCTGTTGTAGAAAATGGTAACGAAGATAGAGATGAGCAAGGTAGCCACGAGGTACGCAAGAATATGATGGATATCGAAAAGGGTATCCATATTCTCGGCTTGCGCATATGCCGCCATTGATGTTGTCAATAGCAGACAGACAGCTACAGGTCTTGCTAGGTTTTTAAAGGTATGCATACAATATTCTTTCACGCACGTGTAGTAATAAACATCCGCAAAGATAAGGATTTATTCTCATTCAGCAAAATATTTGGCAGAAAAAAACAAAAAAAGCCCCGAATATAGGTGTTTTCTCACTAAAAAAGTGTGAAATGTTTGGCTAATTCATGAAAAAGCACTACTTTTGTCATCAGAAAAAGCTAAAACTTAAGAATTATGATCGATGTAAAAGAAGTTTTGAAGAAGAGTGAGGAGCGTATGGAGATGGCAGCTATGTTCTTGGAGGACGAGCTGAACCGTATCCGTGCAGGTCGTGCCAACGTGGCCATCCTCGACGGAGTGAGAGTAGCGAGCTACGGCTCGAAGGTTCCCCTGAACCAGGTAGCAACCGTTAACTGCCCCGATGCACGTACCATTGCCATCAAGCCATGGGACAAGAAGCAGATCCGCGACATCGAGAAGGCCATCATGGACTCTGATGTAGGCATCACCCCCGAGAACAACGGCGAGGTGATTCGTCTGACTATTCCACAGCCCACCGAGGAGCGTCGTCGCGACCTTACCAAGCAGTGTAACAAGATTGCTGAGAAAGCCAAGGTCGAGGTACGCAACGTGCGTGGCGACATCAAGGACAAACTGAAGAAGGCCATCAAGGACGGACTTAGCGAGGATAATGAGAAGGATGCCGAGCTCGAGCTTCAGAAGTTGCATGATAAGTACATCAAGAAAATCGATGAACTTATCACCGCCAAGAACAAAGAAATCATGACAGTCTAAGTGAAAGGCTTAGTCATCAAAAATACTGGCAGCTGGTACACCGTCTTGACAGACGATGGTCAGCTGCTTGATTGTAAGGTAAAGGGCAATTTCCGCATCAAGGGGATCCGATCTACTAACCCTGTGGCTGTAGGCGACAGGGTTACCGTGGGCGAGGGTAACTGGATCGTGGAAATCGAAGACCGTCGTAACTATATCATTCGCAAGAGCATCAATCTCTCCAAGCAGAGTCATATCATTGCGGCTAATGTCGATCAGGCTTTCCTGGTAGTGACGGTGGTTAATCCTCAGACCAGTACTACGTTCATCGATCGTTTCCTCGCTTCTGCCGAGGCCTATCGTGTGCCCGTCGTGCTGGTGTTTAACAAAACCGACCTGCTCAGCGCCGACGAGCTGCACTACCAGCAGATGCTCATTACCCTCTATCAGACCATTGGCTACGAGTGTCGTGCCGTGTCCGCCAAACAAGGCGAGGGTATCGACGAACTCCGTGCGATGCTCCAGGGTAAGATCACCCTCCTCAGTGGCAACAGCGGTGTAGGCAAGTCAACGCTTATCAACCGCCTTGTTCCAGGTGTCAACCTCCGTACCGCTGAGATCTCCGACGCCCACAATACGGGCCAGCATACGACCACCTTCAGTGAGATGATTAACCTTTCCCCAGCCCTCCCCCAAGGTGAGGGGACCAGCTGGCTCATCGACACCCCAGGCATCAAAGGCTTTGGTACCTTTGATATTGAACCCGAAGAGCTTACCAGCTACTTCAAGGAAATCTTCCACTTCTCGAAGGATTGTCGTTTTTCAAACTGCACCCACACCCATGAACCAGGTTGTGCCGTGCTCAAGGCTCTCGAAGAGCATTACATTGCCGAGAGCCGCTACCAGTCTTACCTCTCTATGCTTCAAGACAAGGATGAAGGTAAGTATCGCGCTGCGTACTAAATGATATCAAATGATATCGTGTGCAATGTATTCCCACATACAGTCACGCACGTTCAGACCGTATTTCAGGTTGTAGAAATTATCTATCATCCAGTTGCCTTTCTCACAAACCAAATCTATTCGTGCTGGCGTGTAGGTATCGTCCTCATACACCGTAAACGTCACCGAGGCCCGTTTCTTGTCGCCTGAGAGATCAATCTTGTCAACCTCGAACTCATCAAACGACACCATCACACCCGAGTAGCGTGCCATCGACCAAGGATTTACCTCGAAGAACAGCGTTCCTGTCTGGTGTTCCTTACAATGAACCGCCATCAGCAAGGTGTTCCACGATTTTGAGCAGAATGCCTTGTCGAACAACTCATTGTCGTACGAGCCGCCACGCATGGCATACTCCGCCTTCACCAGTCGGTAGATATTCCTGACCCGCTCTAAAACGGCACCACGCTCCATATTCACCTGTGTCTCCATGGTCTGGGGATTGGCCGATGTCAGATGGGTTGTTGTTACATGCTGATTGTTGTCGTCTGCAGGCACAGGACTACGCCCCTGACAACTGGTGGTCGTCAAGAGTATCGCTGTTGCAAACGCGTATATGATTGTCTTTACTTGGGCCATAATCATACGGTTAATAACGTAGTCTTTTAAAAATCCGCTGCAAAAATACAAAAAAAACACATTCCCTCCAAATTTGAAGCCGTTTTTCTTTCATTTTTGCCCGATTTTACTAATTTCGGCACCCTATGGGAAGGGGATTTCCACTTTACCCGTACTAAAGTCGGACTTTACTCCGAGTAAAGTGGGGGTTTACTCGGAGTAAAGTAAATGAAAATATAGTTTCCTATTTCCCTTCTTTTGTTATCCGATGGTGATCTCGTATTTGCTCATGAAGGAGGCTCCGGGTTGGAGGTGGTTCATGAGGGGCTTGTCTTTGAACTCGCCTTGGAAACCACGGGGATCGCCCAGACCGTACCACGGTTCGATGCATACGAAGGGAGCCTGCTTCTGGTAGGGACTCCAGAAAGCGATGACAGGGGTGCGGAAGTCGACTGTTACTACGGGATCGCCTGCTTTGTTGAGCAGCTCGGCACGGTGTACCTGGCTCTTGTGGATCTTCACACTGTCGTTGCGCCACGTGTTGTCGCTGAACTCGATGATGCCGTCTTCGGTCTCTACGGGGATCTCGATCATCTCGTGAGAGCCGTCGATATAGCTCTTCAGTCCGTCGAGAGACTCCTGGTTGTCGAGGCGGATACGGCCATACTGACTTTCGCCCACCTTCATGTCGGGGATGTTGAAGGCGGGATGACCACCGATCTGGAAGTGGATCTCGCGGGTGTCGGTATTGTGGACATGCCAGATGACACCGATCTTATTGTCGTCGAGGACGTAGCTGATGGAGAGGGTGAAGTCGTAGGGATAGACCTGCTTCGTGGCCTCGGAGGATTCGAGGGCGAAGGTGACCTTACGCTCGCTCTGGGCAATCAGTTTGAAGTCGGTGTCGCGGGCGAAACCATGACGGGGAAGGTGGTACGCCTGGCCATCGACGGTGTAGGTGTCGTCGTTGACACTGCACACGATGGGGAAGAGGATAGGTGAGTGGCGGGGCCAGAAGGCGGGATCGGCCTGCCACAGGTATTCCTTACCGTTTGCATCCTTGATGCTCTGGAGCTCTGCTCCTTTCTCCGCGATGACGACGGAGATCTGTTCGTTCTTTAGTTCTACCATAGTTTTATTTGTTTATAAACAATACGTTCTCGTCGCCAGGTGTAGGTGCAATGCAGGGTTCCGTCGCGCCCCTCGATGATGGCTGGATAGGAATACTCGCCTGTAATTACTGGGGCATCCTCTAATGTAATGAGATGCTGCCAATGAATGCCATCGTTGCTGATGGCGAGACAAAGAGGTGTACGCGCACCAAACTCCTGATAAGGGGCTGTTGCCGAGGGGTTATAGATCAGCACATGACGTCCGTCTCTTAAAGTCAGGGCATCTGTTCCTGCATTGTTGTTGGGGATATCCGTCAACACCACATCCGTCCATGTCTGTCCTCCGTCCTTGCTATAGCTGGTGGCGATACGGGCATTATGGGTGCGCATAAGTACCTGTAAACGACCATCTTTCAATTGCAGGAACGAGGGCTGGATACAATCGATGGGGTGGAGTTGGTTATCATCGGTCTTCACAGCCTCGGTAGAGGTCACGGGTCCCACATACTGCCACTCGCCCGTCTTCAGGTTGAGGATCTCCACATGGAAACGCCAACCATTCACCTCTGTGGAAGATCCACAGAGGAGCTTGTCACCCAACAGGATAGGTTTGTTCTTGATGGGACCGAGGAAATTCTCGGGCAGAGCCTCACGTTCTGACCATGTCCTGCCACCATCGCGCGACTTCACCAGATAACCTTTCCATGTCTGGATGGTCTTGGCAATCTTATAGAAGAGCCATAGTTCGCCATCAGGCATCTCGAAGAGCACGGGGTTCCAGCAGGGTGTTGGTTCGCCATCGATCACACCGTCGGCAGCCTTGATGGGCGCCTCCCACTGGTCGGAACCTTTCTTCTTGATACTCAACCAGATACATACGTCATCGCGCCCCTCATAGGTGCCTCCGAAATAGGCACTCACCAAATCGCCGTCTTTCGTCTCTACGATCGTCGAGGCATGACACGAAGGAAACGACGCCTTCTCATAGAGAAACTCACTTTTCACCACTGTCTGTGCCGAAGCAGTGAATAACGATAAGATAATAGTTAATATTGTCAGTAATAATTTCTTCATTTTTCACTTTTCATTTTTCACTTCTTACTTCTCACACCGTGATTTCTCCAGAGCCAAAGCACCGATGGTGATTCTCGTCGTAGATCACACAGAACTGCCCTGGAGCCACACCATGGATTTTCTCCTTCGAATGTACCACAAACTCCTGGGGACTTGTCCACTCCAGCGTGGCAGGATGGTACTCAGGCGTATGACGGATTTTAAATGTCACTTCTGTCACAGAGGGGAAGGTTCCTATTGTGTCATTCGTGTCCATCCGTGCCATGAGCCAATGGAAGTCCATCACCTTGAAGTCCTGCTTATATGCTGTCTCTGGGTCGTAGCCATGCGACACGTAGAGGATATTCTGCGCCACGTCTTTCTTTACCACGAACCAAGGTCCGCCACCAAAGCCCATGCCTTTACGTTGTCCGATGGTATGGAACCACAACCCCTTGTGTTCACCAATGCGACGACCTGTTTCGAGCTCAATCACATCGCCAGGCTGCTCACCCAGGTAGCGACGGATATAATCGTTGTAATTTATTTTACCTAAAAAACAGATGCCCTGCGAGTCCTTGCGCTTGGCATTCACCAGATGCTCACGCTCCGCAATCACACGTACCTCGTCTTTCATATAATGACCAATGGGGAAGAGGGCTTTCTTCAGTTGCCAGTCATATATCTGTGCTAAGAAATCCGTCTGATCTTTTACTGGATCAGGACTGGTACACAACCACTTGACCTCTCCTGACGAGGCACCCTGCTCCCTTCCTTGGGAAGGACTGGGGGATATCTCCGTCTGCGCATAATGTCCTGTGGCGATGAGGTCGTAGTCGTGGCCGCGTTTCTCGTCGAAGGCACCAAACTTAATCAGTCGGTTGCACATCACGTCGGGGTTAGGGGTCAGTCCCGCGCGTACCTTATCCATGGTGTATTTCGTTACCTGATCCCAATACTCCTGGTGACAATCAATTACCTCCAACTTACAACCGTACTTATGCGCTACGGCTGTGGCCATCTCTAAGTCCTCTTCCGAAGAGCAATCCCACTCCTCCTGTTCTTCCGGACCTATCTTAATATAGAAGCAATCGGGATGGAGTCCGAGCTTCGCAAACTCATACACCACCACACTACTGTCTACACCGCCTGAAAGCAGTACGGCAATCCGCTTATTCTCTATTTCCTTGGTATTCATGCGGCAAAGGTACGAATAAGTGAGAAGAAAACCAAATTTTATTTGGGTTTTCTCGAACGTGAGTACCTTCGAGCGAAACTCAAAGTACGACTTTTTTCATAAATATCGTTAAAATTTTGCTGGAATCCATTGCTGAACGAAAAATAGTTCATATCTTTGCGATATCAAAATGATATCATAATGAATTGAAAATTAAAAAGAATAATTAAACAATTAAAGATTATGGAAACAAAAGAGTATGCATTCAAAGGGATGGTGCTGAACGGCTTCGTGATGTTGTTTGTGAACATCGCCTTAACCATTCTGTCAATCGTAGGTCTTGTGTATAGTATCATGATGCTTGACGCCAGCGACGGCTCCTGTGGTGGCTGGCTTTTGGGTGGTAGCTGCCTGTTGCTCGTCGTTACGATTATCTTATGGATTGGATTTATGATGCTGGAACCCAACGAGGCTAAGGTAGCCACCTGGTTCGGCAAGTACGCTGGTACGTTCTCCCAGACGGGTTTCTTTTGGATCAACCCCTTCTACAGCACGAAGAAAGTCAGTCTGCGTGCACGCAACCTCGACGCAGAGCCCATCAAGGTGAACGACAAGACTGGTAATCCTGTAATGATTGGCCTTGTGCTGGTGTGGAAGCTGAAGGATACCTACAAGGCCCTTTTCGAGGTCGACTCCCAGACGATGGCGGCTAATCCCAATGCCATTGGCTCCGATACCAAGGGACTGATGAATGCTCTGGAGAACTTCGTCCGCGTACAGAGTGATGCTGCCCTGCGTCAGGTGGCTGGTCAGTATGCCTACGACGATGAGGACACGAAGGCTGGTGAACCCACCCTGCGCTCGAATGCCGATGAGGTAAACGAGCAATTGGAACAGAAGCTCGATGAGCGCCTCGCTCTTGCTGGTATCGAGGTGGTAGAGGCTCGCATCAATTATCTGGCCTATGCCCCAGAGATTGCTGCTGTGATGCTGCGTCGTCAGCAGGCTTCGGCTATCATTACCGCTCGTGAGAAAATTGTAGAGGGTGCTGTGTCGATGGTGAAAATGGCACTCGACAAACTCGCCAACGAGGATATTGTGGAGCTTGATGATGACAAGAAGGCTGCTATGGTAAGCAATCTGCTTGTGGTGCTCTGTGGCGATGACTCCGCTCAGCCGGTTGTAAATACGGGAACGCTGAACCACTAAGAAGTGAAGAGTTTATGGCTGAGAAGAAATCCACTAAAAGTTTTATCCTGCGTGTTGATAGCGACACGATGGACGCGATAGAGGCCTGGGCTGCGGATGAGTTCCGCAGCACCAATGGTCAGCTGCAGTGGATCATCACCGAAGCCCTGCGCAAAGCCAAGCGTCTGCCAAAAAAGAAACAATCCAAAAACGACAACAATAATGGAACAGAACAACTTTGATATAAAGAAGATAAAGGTACATCGTTCCACGGAGAGTACTGTCTTTGAAATTGTATTTACCTTAACGGCTATCGTCGTGTGGGCTCTGATTATCTGGCTGGTGAGTAGTGCCCCCGACATTGTACCTACCCATTTCGATGCATCAGGAAAGCCGAATGCCTATGATTCGCCAGCAGGTATCCTCATACCTTGTGCGATTGTAACCATAGCTGCTGTCGCCTGTATGGTGTGTGCCTACTTTCCACGAAACGTTAATATGCCGTTTAAGATCAAGAACATCCATCAGGTAGAGTTGGCTATCCGTTCGCTTCGGGTGACGGGTGTTACACTCTTACTGATGCCACTGGCTATTGCCTATACCTTGCTGGGTATGAACTCACCATCGCCAAGTCTCATCCTGGCAGTCGTTGGTCTTCTTCTCGTGGAAATCATTATTTTTACAATTCTCGTTTACAGAACAAGGTAAAGTTGAAAAATTAATCCCCAGCCGTCAAGCTGGGGATTATCTTTTATTTGTTGAATGATCCGAAGTAATCGAGACAAACCTTTCGCCATTCCTTGGCATTCTCAAGCTGATGCTCAAGTCTGGCTTGAACTTCGTTCCAGCGTTGCTCATCAACCTGGGGTTTCATCTCCTTCCAGATAAGGATAAACTCCTCCACCTCTTTCACGCCACGTGTGTAGCGATAGTCCATCTCTTCAAGTACGGTACGCCCACTCTTCAGACGATATGTCCAAGGAACACGATGGAACCAGAGCAGATAGCGCTCTGGACAGGTGTTGATGTCGTCGTAAAGCGAGCAGTAGGGCTCTGGGTATTGTGATGTGGCATTGGATCCCGTATGCGTACGGTTATAGCCAATGCTGTCGTTGTTGGCCTGGTGATAATACACAGGGCACCACTCGTATGGAATATTGGGATTGTAGCCATCGGGCTCAGGACCATAGTGGTGGTCAAAACTGAAAATGTGGTGCAGACCAATCGGCATCATGTAATCCACACAAGCCTCACGAGAGCGAAGCATCATGCTCTCCATTTCCTGAGCAAACGAGGGAGTGAGGTTGAAGGTCTGATTGATCCATTCCTGTGCAATAGCCTCAGAGGTAAGCGTAGGATCCCAGGCGAGGCGACCGAAGGCGTACCAGTTGGCTTGTGAAAAATGATGTCCGCACCAGTTCTTGTCAAGTCCGATGTTCGCTACACCCGCGATGCCCACCAGCTTCTCAGGGGCTACGAAACCAAAGAACTCACGCCACATGGGGGCGAGGTAGACCAGATGGCGCGACTGACCCAGATACTCCTGAGTAATCTGGAGCTCTGCCATCTGCTTAGTCTGATAGATATTGTCGAAGATGGGCGCGTAGGGCTCACGGGGCTGGAAGTCGAGCGGACCGTTCTTAGACTGAAGAATGACATTGTCGCGGAACTTGCCGTCGAGATCCTTGAACTCACTGACGGCCTGCTTCACACGATCCTCACCGCTATGGGCAGCACCGTATACAAAGCTACGCCACATGATGATACCACCATAAGGCTTCACAGCATCAGCCAGCATATTGGCTCCGTCGGCATGGGTGCGCTTATAATCGAAAGGCCCAGGCTGTCCTTCGGAGTTGGCTTTTACAAGGAAGCCTCCAAAGTCGGGTATCAGCTCGTAGATCTCCTTGGCCTTGGCCTTCCACCAAGCCTTCACCTGCGGATTCAGCGGATCGGCGGTCTTGACGGGTTTTCCACCATTGAATCCCTTGGCAGGAATCGTCATGGGCGAGGCGAAGTTAACGGAGAGGTAGACCTTGATGCCATAAGGGCGCAGAATATCGGCATACTGCTTCACCTTATTAATATATAGGGCGGACAACATCTTAGGCGAGGCATTGACATTATTGAGAACGGTGCCGTTGATGCCGATGGAGGCATTGGCACGTCCATATTCCTTAATCTGTTCTGCGTCGATGGGCTGTTCGGGATCCTCTACAAAGATGGTGTGTCCGCGGAATGTCTTCTCACCAAGTTTGCCTTTCCAGAAGATACTCAGTCCAGCATAGCCACGTTCGATGGTACCGTTCAGATTATCCCAATGATTCAGGATACGCAGCTTGAAGAATGGCTTGCTGGTAATGTCCTGTTTCCCCATCTCCTTGTCTCCCTGTCTCCTTAAAAGATCATACGCCCCATAAAGCAGTCCAATCTCATCCTTGGCGGTGATGGTAGAACCCTTGATGCAATAGGCATCTTCCTCCATCGTGGGATCGATAGTCAGTGTGACTGATGCTCCCTGATAATACTTGGCCAACTCTTGTTTGGCAATACATTCGGGCCCAGAAACCACAGTCTTATTTACAGGTTGATACCTGAGCCACAACTGATGACCATCTTCTGCCTTTGAACTCAAAGGTAAGCTGGTTAGAAGAAAAAGGGATAATACCCATTTTAGCGATACTTGATTCATTCTTATTGTCATCATATCCATGTAGAATTTTGATTTCTGGTGCAAATATACACAATAATTCTTAATTACTTCTCATTTTTATCTTTTTACTTTTTTACTTTTTTACCTTTTTTGTATCTTTGCACCAAATAAAAAAGGAAATGAAACAAAAATGAAAAAGCTACTGACTATCCTCATGTTGTTAATCCCCCTGTTTATGCAGGCTGATGACTTCAAGGTCGGGAAAAAGACCTTCCTTCTCAATGGTGAACCATTTATCGTGAAAGCTGCCGAGGTGCATTATCCTCGTATTCCCCGTCCTTATTGGGAACATCGTATCCAGATGTGCAAGTCGTTGGGCATGAACACCCTCTGCATCTATGTATTCTGGAACTACCATGAGCCACGTGAGGGGCAGTTTGATTTCTCGGGTAATGGCGATGTGGCAGAGTTCTGTCGTCTGGCCCAGAAGAATGGTATGTATGTGATTGTACGTCCAGGCCCCTATGTCTGTGCCGAGTGGGAGATGGGCGGTCTGCCCTGGTGGTTGCTCAAGAAGAAGGATATCCGATTGCGCGAGCAGGATCCTTATTTCATGGAGCGGGTGAAGATCTTCGAGCAGAAAGTAGGTGAACAACTCGCACCTCTGACTATTCAGAAGGGTGGACCTATCATCATGGTGCAGGTGGAGAATGAGTATGGCTCCTATGGTGAGGATAAACCCTATATCTCCGAAATACGCGATTGCTTGCGGGGTATCTATGGCGACAAGACGGTGCTCTTCCAGTGCGACTGGAGCTCGAACTTCGAAAAGAATGGTCTTGACGATCTCGTATGGACGATGAACTTCGGTACAGGTGCGAATATCGACCATGAGTTCGCAAGGTTGAAGGAACTGCGTCCAGAGGCGCCATTGATGTGTTCAGAGTTCTGGAGCGGATGGTTTGATAAGTGGGGCGCTAACCACGAGACGCGTCCTGCGAAGGATATGGTGGAAGGGATGGATGCCATGTTGGCAAAGAACATCAGTTTTTCGTTGTATATGACCCATGGCGGCACCTCTTTCGGACATTGGGCTGGTGCTAACTCACCTGGCTTCGCTCCTGATGTGACCAGTTATGATTATGACGCACCCATCAATGAGTTTGGTGGTGCGACGGATAAATATTACCAGTTGCGTAAGATGATGCAGAAGTATAGCAAAGAGTCCTTGCCCGAGAAACCTGCACCTCCGATGATGATGATCAATATCCCACCCTTTGAGCTGACGGAACGGGCGGATATCCTGTTGGGAGCAGACAGTCTGGTGATGGATAGTCCCTTGCGTACGATGGAGGAGCTGGATCATGGCTGGGGATCGATGCTGTATGTGACAACGATGCCCGAGATCGCCCAGAAGAGTGTTCTCACACTGAACGATTGCCACGACTATGCCCAGGTGTTTATCGATACCGTCTATGTGGGCAAGATCGATCGTGTGCGCAACGAGAAGAGTATCCAGTTGCCCCCTGTGAAGAAAGGTCAGGAGCTGCGGATTTTGGTGGAGGCGATGGGACGTATCAACTTCGGACGCGCCATCAAAGACTATAAGGGTATCACCGAGCGTGTTGTCCTGACGGCAGAGGAGAACGGACATGAACTCACCTGGAACCTGAAGAAATGGAATATCTTTACCATTCCTGACGACTACCAGACGGCTGTAAAAGCACTGAATATCGCCAAGCGCGATACCATCACCAAGATGTCGTTCAAGGGCTCAGGCTATTATCGTGGCTATTTCAATCTGAAGCGGGTGGGGGATACCTTCCTGAATATGGGAGCTTTCGGCAAAGGACAGGTCTATGTGAATGGTTATGCCATCGGAAGGTTCTGGAATATCGGACCCCAACAGACACTCTATGTACCAGGCTGTTGGCTGAGGAAAGGACAGAACGAGGTGGTGGTGCTCGATGTGGTTGGTCCCTCGATGCAGGCCTATTATCTGTCGAAAGACGGGAAGCATGTTGGTCTGTTCCTTTCAGCACAGAATCATCCGGAACTGGATCAGTTGAAGGTAGAAGAGTCGCGCACACATAACAACCCTGCTGATAAGCCCGATCTTAATTCCGCCATCCCTGTGGCAGAGGGACAGTTGGCTGCAGGAAATGGTTGGCAGACCATTCGTTTTGCTGCGCCCCAGAAAGGCAGGTATGTTGCCATAGAAGCCCTCTCCACCCATGCAGGCAACTCGGTGGTGGCCATTGCAGAGTTCTATCTGCGTGATGAGGCTGGCAATCGGCTCAGTCGTGAGCCCTGGACGGTGAAGTATGCTGACAGCGAGGATATCCGTCGTGGCAATTATACGGGTGATAAGGTCTACGATCTGCAAGAGTCGACCTATTGGCGGACGGCGAAGGAAACGGAGCTTCCGCACCTCTTGGTCATCGACTTAGGTAGTGTGCAGACGGTATCGGCGCTCGACTATCTGCCACGTGCGGAAGAAGGGGCTCCTGGCAGCATCCAGAACTACCGGATATTCGTCTATTAAACAAAAAAATCCCGAAATGCTTGTGCGTTTCGGGATTTCTTTGTACCTTTGCAGCCCCAAACACAGGGGTACTTGCATAGGCTTTCGGGCTGACCCCCTTTAACAAAACAAGAAAATGGAGAAAAAGAATGAACAGAAAATCAGTGTGCTGTTTATGCTTTACGGCATACTGTTTTGCGTCTGTCTGATTACGGCAAACGTACTTGAGACAAAGCAGATATCCTTCGGTCCTGCGAATATGACGGCAGGTCTGATTGTGTTTCCAGTCAGTTATATCATCAACGATGTGGTGTGCGAGGTGTGGGGCTACGGACGTACCCGTCTTCTCATCTGGATGGGATTCGCCATGAACTTCCTCTTTGTGATCTTCGGTGCCATAGCCGACTGGATCCCTGGGGCAGACTACTGGGATGGTGACGAGGGCTTCCATCAGATCTTCGGTCTGGCTCCCCGTATTGCAGCAGCTTCGTTTCTGGCTTTCCTCTGCGGATCGTTTATGAATGCTTTTGTGATGAGTAAAATGAAACTCTCGTCGAATGGTAAAAATTTCTCTTACCGTGCCGTGATGAGCACCATCTTCGGAGAGTTGACAGACTCTATTATCTTCTTTCCGCTGGCCTTGGGTTGGGTGATTCCCTGGAAGGAGATGCCATCGCTGATTATCACACAGGTCACGCTGAAGACGCTTTATGAGATTGTGGTGCTCCCTATCACCATTCGTGTGGTAAACTTTACCAAGAAGCACGACCACGAGGATGTGTTTGATAAGGATATTGCATATAACATTTTTAAAGTGAAGGAGCTATGAACAGAGAATCAGACGGACTGAAGAGTCTTGGTAAGAAGACGGAGTATAAGATGGATTATGCGCCGGAGGTATTAGAGTCTTTCCAGAACAAACATCCTGAGAATGATTACTGGGTTCAGTTTAACTGTCCTGAGTTTACATCGCTCTGTCCCATTACAGGACAGCCTGATTTTGCGGAGATCAAGATTATGTATATCCCTGGTGAGCGGATGGTGGAGTCGAAGAGTCTGAAGCTCTATCTTTTCTCTTTCCGTAACCATGGTGATTTCCATGAGGATTGTGTGAATATCATTATGAAGGATCTGATCAAACTCATGGATCCCAAGTATATTGAGGTAATCGGACTTTTCACCCCACGAGGCGGCATCAGCATCTATCCCTATGCCAACTATGGTCGTCCTGGCACAAAATACGCCACCCTTGCCGAAGAGCGAATGCTTCGTCATACGTTCCAGTAAACGATAAGATAGTTCGTCCTACGTGGACCGAAAAAGAAAGTAATCTCAAAAACGTCCTGGCTCGGAGGCCGGAACCATATTTTTTAATAGCACTCAAAGAACTCGCTGCGCTCAAACAGCTTCTCGTATTTCGTTGCTCAGATTGCTTTGCAATCCGAGACTCAATATCGCTTCAAAAAAATATAATTCCTCTAAAGACCTCCTCGTGCGGAATGTTTTTGGGATTACTTTCTTTTTCTCTGGCTTCTATATCTCTCGTGAATAATCCCTCGAAAACATTCCGCACGAGGAGGTCTTTAGAGGATGTATTATTATCGGAATCTTCTTCGATTCTTGTGTCGCGTAGCGAGACAAGCAAATCGACATGAGATGCTGTTTGAGCGTAGCGAGTTCATTGAATGATTACGATAATATTACATCCGGCCTCCGAGCTCAGGACGTTTTCGCACCTTTCTTTGATTCGTTTCTTTCGGTGACGAAAGAAATGAATGCGCAAAAAAATATAAAAATTACTATTGGTTTGCCGCTATGTGCGGAAAAAGTACTATATTTGCATTCAAAAATCAAAATTGACTTGTAAATATGGCAAAGAAGAAGATCCAATTCAGTCTCGTTTACCGAGACATGTGGCAGAGTTCCGGTAAGTTCCAGCCTCGTAAAGACCAGCTGGAGCGTGTGGCCCCCGCAATTATCGATATGGGCTGTTTCGCCCGAGTAGAAACCAATGGTGGCGCCTTTGAGCAGGTAAACCTGATGGCAGGTGAGAACCCCAATCTGGCTGTACGTGCTTTCTGTAAGCCTTTCAACGAGGTGGGTATCAAGACCCACATGCTTGATCGTGGTCTGAATGCCCTGCGTATGTATCCTGTGCCCGATGATGTGCGTGCCCTGATGTATAAGGTGAAGCATGCCCAGGGTGTGGACATCACCCGTATCTTCTGCGGACTGAACGACACGAGGAACATCATCCCGTCGATCAAGTGGGCCAAGGAGGGCGGCATGACGCCTCAGGCTACGCTCTGTATCACCACGAGTCCCGTGCACACCGTGGAATACTACTCGAAGATTGCCGACGAGGTGATAGCCGCAGGCGCAGAGGAGATCTGCCTGAAGGATATGGCCGGTATCGGACAGCCCGCTATGCTCGGTGCCCTGACGAAGGCCATCAAGACAAAGCACCCTGACATCATCGTGCAGTATCACGGTCACTCTGGCCCAGGCCTGTCGATGGCCTCGATCCTCGAGGTGTGTAACAACGGTG
>JAEEGL012697842.1_pt1 | contig 38959 bp, 33 predicted proteins | sample 9134231 | NCBI WGS metagenome assembly JAEEGL01 (sample SAMN16246548, study PRJNA631951) | gut metagenome | biome: gut microbiome; feature: rumen; material: fiber-attached | host: Bos | place: Iran: Karaj | collected 2018-10 | reverse complement strand
GACACCGTCGGCTAGATCCGACGAAGCATTGATGACACTGTGAATATCGGCATAGACGACATTTTTGCTGCTGTATTCGTCCGCGACTTTCTTGACGATCTTGTTATACGAAGCGACGTCGGCGTTCTTGTCGCCGCCCCAGCCGGTGTTTCCGAGATCGGGAATGGTCGTCATGAAGATGACGCCGTCCTGCGGACGCTTTTCGCAAAGGTAATCAAGCAGGGTGTGCAGATCGTTTTCGGTGCTGTTCAGGGCGCCGTTGTTTATATCGTTCGTGCCGATTTGCAGCAGAATGATGTCCGGTGCATATTTGGTGATGTAATCGCCGCTCTGCATCGTTTCCAGAATGCCGTTGAGCTGACCGAACCATCCGCCCGGACGGTTCACGATCGTATAGCCGCTGTAGCCTGCATGATTGTCGTCATAGGTGACCTGCTGACCGTGGTAATTGAAGCTGGCGCTGTCCTTGCCCTCCGGTCCGACAAAGTCGATATCCGTATATCCTTTTTCCTTGAGCTTCTGCCACAGATATTTTCTGTAGCCGCCGTCATCTGCCATGCCGAAGGTGATCGAATCGCCGAGCGGCATGATCTTCGTCTTTTCGGCAGCCGACGCAGGAAAGCAGGGATTCGCCGGCAGTGCCGAAGCCGTCAGCGTCAGCGCTGACAGCAGGGATAATAGTTTCTTTTTGATTCTCATGATAAATCCTCCCACGATTTGAAAGCGGTTTTTTTGTTTACTGTGCCGCTTTATGATTCTCCCAGAATCATACCGGTTCACGCTTTTGTTTCTCTGCTGTCTGCACATCCCTCCTCCGATTCGTTCCGATACAATAAAGCAGCCGCATGCTGAAACATGCGGCTGCCGGCTGTGATACAGTTTCGATGCATTCGATTTCCGTACCTGCATGGCATGACCGCAGTTCATCATTACGGTGTGAACCCCTGCAAGTGATTGGAAATCGCTTTTATCTTTATGTTTTGATTATAGCACAGTTTTTCACGGATGTCAAGTGCCGTCGGCAGACAGAGCGCCTGCTTATGCGCGCGGCATTTTTTCGCGGATTGCACGGAGGCGTTCGAGCGCTTCATTCAGCGTTTCATTTTTCTTGGCAAAGTGCAGCCGGATATAGCGATTCTCCGGCTCCTTGAAAAAGCTCGAGCCCGGCACTGCACCGACCCCGACATACTGCGCGAGTTTTTCGCAGAATGCAAGGTCGCTTGCATAGCCGTATTCCGATATATCAAGCAGAATGTAATATGCGCCCTCGGGAACAGTATGCGGAATGCCGATACTGTCCAGTCCTTTGAGGAACAGCTCGCGTTTCTCGGTATATTCCGCCTGCAAGCCGCGGTAGTAATCGTCACCGAATTTCAGACCTGTGACCGCCGCCTCCTGCAAGGGTGCCGCCGCGCCGACAGTCAGAAAATCATGCACCTTTTTGACTGTATCAATAATCTCCGGCGGTGCAATCACATAACCCAGACGCCAGCCGGTGATCGAATAGGTTTTGGAAAGCGATGAGCAGGAAATCGTGCGCTCCCACATGCCCTGCAGCGATGCCATATAGGTATGCGTATGCGGCGCGTAGAGGATGTGCTCATAGACCTCGTCGGTGATGACAAAGGTATCATATTTCTTCGCAAAATCTGCAATAATCTCCAGCTCCTGACGGGTAAAGACCTTGCCGCAGGGATTCGACGGATTGCAGAGAATCAGTGCCTTCGGATGCTGTTTGAATGCTGCTTCCAGCACATCTGCATCAAAGTGAAAGGAGGGCGGAATCAGCGGAACATAGATCGGTTCGGCGCCGGACAGAATTGTATCTGCGCCGTAATTCTCATAGAACGGTGAAAAAACGATAACCTTGTCTCCGGGATTCGTCACGCTCATCATCGCTGCCATCATGGCTTCCGTACTGCCGCAGGTGACGACGATCTCCCCGTTCGGGTCAATCGGTCTGCCCATGAAATGCGACTGCTTTGCGGCGAGTGCTTCGCGGAAATTCTGTGCGCCCCATGTGATCGAATACTGGTGAAAATCCTCTTTTGTGACCTCGGCAAGGCGGTCGAGAATCTCCTTCGGCGGATCAAAATCAGGGAAGCCCTGTGAGAGATTGACCGCGCCGTACTGATTGGAAATGCGCGTCATCCTGCGGATGACGGAATCGGTAAAACCGGCGGTTCTGCTGGATAAACTGGGCATATTGTCCTCCTAAAAACACGGTGTACCGGACTTTCGCCCGATACACCTATTATTACATAATATGGCTTAAATTCCAATGGGGGTAATTTGAAGTGCGTGCGTGCATTTTCCGTTCAGATCGTGTAGTCCAGCTTGCGCTCGTCGATGATGCGCTTGGACTTGTGCTCGGAGCGGGTATTCAAGCCGCCGTCCGGATGTACCACAACTCTTGCAGGCTTGACGCCGATGCGTGCCTTGAGCGCTGCGGAAATCTCTGCTGCAAGGGTCTCGTCATCCTTCGGATTGCCGGAAGTTTTCTCAACCTCAACCGCATATTTATTTGTGAAATCCTTTTCAAAGATGCGGATGAGATATTCGCCGGTGATATCATGCTGCTCGCGGATGACTGCCTCGATGTCGCTCGGGAAAACATTGACGGCGGAGACGATGAACATATCGTCCTTTCTGCCGAGAATGTGGATTCTGCCGTGTGTTCTGCCGCACTTGCACGGTGTCTGGTCGATTCTGCCGATGTCGCCGGTGCGGAAGCGGATCAGCGGTCTTGCGTGCTTGCGGAGCGTGGTGAAGACCAGCTCGCCGGTCTCGCCGGGCGGCAGAATCTCACCGGTGTGGAGATCGACTGTCTCGACGAGAATATGATTCTCTGCGATGTGCAGACCGTCATGATATTCGCACTGTGCTGCGCAGGCGCCGAAAATATCGGACAGACCGTAGAAATCAAAGACCTCTGCGCCCCAGATATCCTCGATTGCCTTTCTGGTTGCGTCGATCGAGCCGCCGAGCTCACCGGCAACGATGATCTTCTTGATATTGAAATCCTTTTTCGGATCGTAGCCGGATTTCAGTGCCTTTTCACCGAGCTGCCATGCATAGGACGGCGAGGTCCAGATGACGGTCGGCTGATAGGTTTTCAGGATGAACAGCAGGCGTTCGCTCGGAAGCGTACCGCCCCAGATGCACAGTGCGCCGAGGTTCTGTGCGCCGATAACGTCCGGACCGCCGACATACAGCGAGAAGTTCAGTGCATGAACATAGCGGTCATTCGGTCTCATGCCGATCTGCCAGAACCAGCGGCTCTCGGTCTCCTGAAACTCGTCAAAATCCTTCTTCGTGAAGGGGCTCATGGTCGGCACACCGGTCGAACCGGACGAGGTCGAGATGAAGACGACATCCTCCTCCGGAACGGCTGCGAGCTCGCCGAGGAACGAGCCGACGCCCTGCGTATCACGCTGCGTTTTCTTGTTGATGAACGGGAATTTTTGCAGATCGGAAAGCTGCTTGATATCCGACGGCTTCACGCCCGCTTCATCGAACGAGCGCTTGTAATACGGTGCGTGATCGTATGCAAACTGTACGATCTCCTGCAAGTCGGCAAGCTGCTTTTTTTCAAGCTCTGCACGGGGAAGCGTTTCGAGCGCCTCATCCCAGTATTTGTTGTTGATATCTCTGCTCATTGGGTTGACCTCCTGATATTCCTGTATTTCTATAGGATTGGTATGTTTTTATTATACACGCTTTTGCCGCATTTGTCCAATACCGGCATTTTATAGTGAGTGATAGAAATTATTGATAAGTGAAATTCTTTTCAATGAAAGCCCATTTTTTTTCACGGCCTTCGATGATCGTATTCAGATCCGAAAGATCGAGATGCTTGAAGCGCCCCTGCTTTTTCAGATATGCTTCAACGCTCGAAAAATCCTTCGGCTTATGATTCAGCGTAAATTTGCCGTTTTCATATTCCGCAAGATACCAGAGACCGCAGTCCACGACCTCCTTTGCAATCTCGACGGTTTCATCCGGCGCGATGCCCCAGCCCGTCGGACACGGTGCGATCACATGGATATATTTTGTACCCTTGATGGATGCCGCCTTCTCGACCTTCCGGATAAAATCAGGAAGATAACCGACGCTCGCCGTCGCTGCATAGGGGATATCATGCGCTGCCGCGATCTCAAACATATTCTTCTTCGGGCGGAGATTGCCGTGGATATTCGCACCGGCAGGCGTAGTCGTTGTGCGCGCGCCGAACGGCGTCAGACCGCTTTTCTGGATGCCGGTGTTCATATAGGCTTCGTTGTCATAGCAGATATAAATGATGTTATCATTGCGGTCAATCGCGCCGGAAAGCGCCTGAATGCCGATATCCGCCGTGCCGCCGTCACCTGCAAAGCCGACTGCGGTGAAATCGCTGTGTCCTCTGGCGCGCAGACCTGCCTCGATGCCGGTCAGCATGGATGCAGTTCCGGCAAAGGTCGAGATGATCGAATTATTCGAGAAGCAGAGCTGCGGAAAATTGAATCCGACTGCCGACATACATCCTGCCGGAAGCACGGAGACCGCATTCTGCCCGAGAATTTTCAGTGCTGCACGGACGGCAAGCGCGCCGCCGCATCCGGCACATGCCTTGTGCCCGTAGAAATATTCGTCACGCGAGAGCTTTTCAGCCGTTTGATTCGCCATTGCCGTCACCTCCGATTCCGATAAAGTTTACGCTGCCTGTGCCGCTTTGGATATCCGCAAAAATCTGCTCAATATCGCCTGCGGAAATATTTCTGCCGCCCAAGCCGCCGATGAAATTATAGCCCTTGATCTGAATGCCTGCCTTTTGCAGCGCGGAATTGACATTCGTATAAACCGTGCCCTCATTGCCGAAGGAAATATCCTTTTCGAGGACACCGAATGCCTTTGCATTCCGGAGTGCCGCGGCGATTTCATCATTCGGGAAGGGGCGCATATAGCGGATGCGCACAACGCCCGCCCGTATGCCCTGCTGACGCAGCTTGTCGGCGGTCTCGCGGCAGAGTCCCGCAATGCTGCCGAGCGTCACGAGGATATAGTCTGCATCCTCTGTGCGGTAATTGTCGAGCAGTCCGGAATACCGTCTGCCGAAAATCTTTGCGAAGGCATCCTCGGTTTCCGTCACGGCTTCCTTTGCCGCCAGCATGCCCTGATGCGCCTTATACTTGAAAATATAGTTTGTATCCGGACCGGCGGAAAACGCCAGATTCTTCGGATTGTCAAAATCAATCCGGTTATCGGTCACATAGGGCGGCAGAAATTGATCTGCCTGCGCCTGCGCCGGAATCTCGACCGTCTCATAGGTATGCGTTAAGACAAAGCCGTCGAGATTGACCATGACCGGCGTCGATACGCGGCGGTCCTCCGCGATGCGCCAGCTCATCAGTGCTAGATCAAGCGCCTCCTGCGCATTCTCCGCATAGACCTGAATCCAGCCGCTGTCGAGCTGCGAGAGGCTGTCGCGCTGGTCGCCGTAAATATTCCACGGCAGCGCGGTCGAACGGTCCGCGTTCATCATCACAATCGGGAACCGTCCGCCGGATGCGTAATACAGACATTCCGCCATATAGAGCAAGCCCTGCGAGGATGTCGCCGTGAATGCTCTTGCGCCGGATGCGCTGGCACCGATTGCACAGGAGAGCGCCGAATGCTCCGATTCCACATGAATGAACTCGGATTTCAGGCTGCCGTCCTCGACCATTTCCGAGAGCCGCTCGACAACAATCGTCTGCGGCGTGATCGGATATGCGGAGATGACATCGGGCTTTGCAAGGCGGATGCCCTCGGCAAATGCCTCATTGCCGGATAAGAATTTCTTGCTCATTTGTGCTCCGCCTCCGTTCTGATTGCGCCGAGCTTGCAGATTTTCGCGCAGATGCCGCAGCCCTTGCAGAAATCGTAATCAACGACTGCCTTACCGTTCTGCACCGAGATCACGCCGTCCGGACAGTACAGATAGCACTGCTCGCAGCCGACACATCGTCCCGTATCAATCACCGGACGGATACTGCGCCAGCCGCTGTTGACCGATACCAGATAACCCGCTTCAAACGCGGTCGCCTCCGGAATCTCCGCGGCGGAAAAGCTCTTCTTTTCTCTGAGATACGGTTTCATTTCCGCACCGCCTCTCTTGCCAGCTTCAGTGCGCCGATATTGCGCGCCTGAATTTTCTGCGGCATATAGTCTTCAATCGCCCTGACTGCCTGTTCCTCCGTGATGTAATCCGACAGCGCCGAAACAATGCCGAGCATCACCGTATTGACCGTCGGCAGATGATATTCCGCCGCGACAGCTTCACCGTCAAAGGTGAAGGTATCGGGGATCGGCGCCTTGGAATTGACAAGGATTCTGCCGCCTGCTTTGCGCAGCGATTGCAGTGCCGGTGTATAAAGCGTATCATCGAGCACGACGATAAAATCCGCCTGCTCGGTCTGACTGCGGTCCAGCACGGGCTTTTCGTCGAGCTTTGTAAATGCCCTGACCGGTGCACCGCGCCGTTCCGGTCCGAAGGACGGAAATGCCAATGCATAATGTGCATCATTGCCTGTGATATACGCCGCGCCGAACAGCTTCGCCGCCGTGAAGGCGCCCTGTCCGCCGCGTCCGAGCCAAAGTATTTCTTTCATCATATCATTCTCCTGCCTGTGTTTGATATGCTTTTATGATACAGCGTTTTTCGCGCCTTGTCCAATACGAAAGAACAATCATCAGTTATCGGAAAAGGTTATAGCAAATGCCGTTTGCGGCTCCGTCTCCGGATCATTTCATAAACTGCGGAGGATGCCGCCGCACCGAATACGCCCTGAATGAGATTCTCCGGCACGGAAAGCAGTGCGGAGGAAACCGAGCCGTACAGCACACCGGCAAATACCGCATAGCCGAAAATCATCACCAGCTCTGCGGCGACCGCGCCGGCAAGCAGTGCAAAAAACGATTCGCGTTTCTGCGAGAACCGCTGGAAAACGAAATACGAGACGGCTGCCATGGCAGCTTTGATGAGCAGCGTTGCCGGTGCATAGACCGTATAGCCGGAAATCAGATCGGCAAGTGCGGAGCCGATGCCTGCCGCCGCACTGCCGTACAGCGGTCCTAAAATCCATGCGGACAGATTGACAAGCACATCGCCCGTATTGATATAGCCCTTTGTCGGTGACGGAATCTGAATCAGCAGCGTTGCAACAGTCGTCAGTGCTGCGAGCGCGCCTGCAAGTGTCAGTTTTTGTATTTTATGATCTTTCATGTTCAATCCTCCTTTCCGGACTGAATGCCGAGATAGCGCTTTAGTTCCTCAATATAAATTGTTCCCGCTTTGCTGCGAAGTGTTTTTTTCAGTGTGATATAGCCGATTTCCATTGCATCCTCATCCTCTGTTTCAAACGGCACGGCAATATAATCGCTGCCGTTCAGTTCCTCGCAGATGATGCCGGAGCAGAGCGTATAGCCGTTTAATCCGATCATCAGATTGAGCATCGTTGCGCGGTCATTTGCCTTGATTGTCCGCGGATACTCTGCCGTGCTCAGAATCTCCTCTGCGTAATAGAACGAGCTGTTTGCGCCCTGTTCAAAGGAAAGGCAGGGATAATCCGCAAGCTCGTCAAAGGTGATCTGCTTCCGGTTTGCCAGCGGATGTCCCTTCCAGAGATAGACAAACGGCTGGCATTTTGTAAGCGGGGTGAATTCCAGACCGTTGGCGCTGAGCAGCTTCGTGAGCGCCTTGCGGTTGAAATCGCTCAGGTACAGAATACCGATCTCGCTGCGCAGCGCAGCAACATCGCTGATGATCTCAGCCGTTTTCGTCTCGCGGATTGCAAACTCATACTTTGCCGTATCAAAGCGCTTGACCATTTCCACAAACGCCTTGACCGCGAACGAATAATGCTGCGTGGATACGCCGAATTTCTTTTTGATATTGCTTTTTGCACTGTATTTCTCGGTCAGGACATCGAACTGCCCGACGACCTGATGCGCATACTGCAAAAACTCCGCGCCGTCATTCGTGACGGTCACGCCTCTGCCGCTGCGGTTGAAAATCCGGATGCCGGTCTCCTTTTCGAGCTCCTGCACGGATGCCGTCAGCGAAGGCTGCGAGACATAGAGCAGCTCCGCCGCCTTGTTCATCGAGCCGGTTTCTGCGATTGTCAGCGCATATTTCAACTGCTGCAACGTCATAAAATCACCTCATTATCCGAATAATCCGGTACTGAAATAACGGTCGCCGCGGTCGGGGAACACTGTGACAATATTGCCCCCGCCGACGCGCTCCGTCAGCTTTAAGACAGCCGCCATTGCCGCACCGGACGACGATCCTGCAAAGATGCCTTCCGTTTTCGCAAGCAGGCGGGCGGTCGAAAATGCTTCGTCATCCGTCACCTTGATTACATCATCGACCAGCGACATATCCATTGTCTCTGCGATGAAATCATTGCCGATGCCTTCGATGTTGTAGTCGCTGTGCTCGCCGCCGCCCATAGTCGAACCGACCGGATCGGCAAGGATGCCGCGGATTTCTGGATTCCGCTCTTTCAGATAACGCAGAATGCCTGTATACGTTCCGCCGCTGCCTGCGCCTGCGACAACATAATCAATTTTACCGTCAAGCGATTCATAGATTTCCTTGCCGGTCGTTTCATAATGTGCAAGCGGATTGCTCTGGTTTTTGAACTGTTCCAGCGAGATCGAACCGGGAATCTGCGCCTTGATTTCCTCTGCCTTTTCGACAGCGCCGAGCATTCCCTTTTCACGCGGCGTATTGATGACCTCTGCGCCGAGTGCACGCATCAAAGCCTGCTTCTCCGCAGAGAATTTAGTCGGTACGACGAAGATGATACGGTATCCGCGGTTCAGCGCCGCAAAAGCGATGCCGAGTCCCGTATTGCCCGCGGTCGCTTCAACGATTGTGCCGCCGGATTTGAGCACCCCGCGCGCTGCTGCATCATTTACCATGTAAAGCCCCGTTCTGTCCTTGACACTGCCGGACGGATTCCAGAGCTCCAGCTTCGCAAAGACATTCACGCCCTGCTTTTGTACGATATTGCCGAGCCTGACCAGCGGCGTATTGCCGATCAGCGCCTGCATTGACTCATAATAATGCATATTATCCCTCCCCGTAAAGGTACACACGCTGTTCATCGGTCAGCGTATCAATTTCAATGTTCATGGTCGCCAGCTTCTGCCTTGCGACGGCTTCATCCACTGCGCGCGGCACATTGTTCAGTACGGATGTGACCGTATCGCGGTGTGCAATGAGCCATTCTGCACTGCGCGCCTGAATGGCAAAGCTCATGTCCATGATCTCCGCCGGATGTCCGTCGCCTGCTGCGAGATTGACCAGTCTGCCCTCTGCAATGACATAGATTGTCACGCCGTTCGGCAGCGTATAGCCGGTGATATTATTTCGCGCTTCAAAGCTGCGGACAGCGAGCTTTTTCAGCGCCGCCATATCGACTTCGACGTCAAAATGTCCGGCATTGCTGAGAATCGCGCCCTCATGCATCTTCAAAAAGCTGTTTTCGGTAATCACGCGGCTGCATCCTGTCACGGTCACGAAGAAGTCGCCCAGCGGTGCGGCGTCCTCCATTTTCATGACGGAAAAGCCGTCCATGACCGCCTCGATTGCTTTGACCGGATCGACCTCGGTGACGATGACCTTCGCGCCGAGTCCCTTTGCGCGCATCGCAGCGCCCTTGCCGCACCAGCCGTAGCCTGCAATGACAACTGTCTTTCCGGCGACAATCAGATTCGTTGTGCGGTTGATACCGTCCCAGACGGATTGACCGGTACCGTAGCGGTTATCGAAGAGATGCTTGCAGTCTGCATCATTGACAAGCATCATCGGGAATTTCAGTTCACTGGCTGCCGCCATCGCTTTCAGCCGCAGAATGCCGGTTGTCGTCTCTTCGCAGCCGCCGATTACATTTTCCAGATACTGCGGATATTCCTTGTGAATCAGCGTGACAAGATCGCCGCCGTCGTCGATAATGAAATGCGGCTGTGCTTCGATCACGCGGCGCGTATGTGCTTCATATTCCTCCGGTGTGACGCCGTGCCAAGCATAAACATTCAGTCTGTTGTGTACGAGCGCCGCCGCGATATCATCCTGCGTGGAAAGGGGATTGGAGCCGGTGATATACATTTCCGCACCGCCTGCTGCCAGTACGCGGCAGAGATACGCGGTTTTCGCTTCAAGGTGAATCGAGAGGGCAATGCGTTTGCCTGTAAACGGCTTTGTCTTTGCAAATTCTGCTTCGATCCCGCGCAGCAGCGGCATATTTCCCTTTACCCACTGGATTTTCCGTTCGCCGCTCTCCCAGAGCGCAATATCTTTGATCTCAGACATCGGCAGCCGCCTTTCCGATTGCCTGTTCCAGATCGGCGAGAATATCCGCAATGTTTTCAATGCCGACCGAAAGACGGATCAGCCCGTCTGTGATGCCGACCTTTTTGCGGATATCCGCCGGAATGGATGCGTGCGTCATGGTCGCAGGGTGGCAGACCAGCGACTCCACGCCGCCGAGGCTTTCCGCCAGTATCACGAGCTGCAAGCTCTCGAAGAAGCGGTTGATATTATAGCCCTCGTGCAGTTCAAAGGAGATCATCACGCCGCCGTTTTTTGCTTGCTTTTTGTTGATCTCATAGCCCTGCGCGTCCGGCAGCCCGGGATAATATACGGTTTTCACCGCCGGATGATTTTTGAGATATTCCGCCGCTTTCTGCGCATTTTCCACATGTCTGTCCATGCGGACGGCAAGCGTTTTGATGCCGCGGATCAGCAAAAACGAATCAAACGGTCCGAGGACGCCGCCGGTCGAATTCTGGATAAACGCGATCTTCTGCGCAAGCTCCGCGCTGTTCACAACGGCAAGTCCCGCGACGACATCGCTGTGACCGCCGAGATATTTCGTTGCGCTGTGCACAACAATATCCGCGCCGAGCGAAAGCGGCTTTTGCAGATAGGGCGTCATGAATGTGTTATCGACAATCACAAGCAGCCCGTACCGGTGCGAAATCTCCGCAACACCGCGTATATCCGTGACTGTCATCAGCGGATTTGCGGGGCTTTCGATGATGACTGCTTTCACATCCGCCGTGATCTGCGTTTCAAATTTAGTGAGATCGGCGGTGTCTGCGATTGTATAGGTGATGCCGAAATGATCGAATACTTTGTCCAGCACGCGGAATGTTCCGCCGTAGACATTGCTCGAGATCAGTACACGGTCGCCGCTGTGCAGGAGACTCAGCACTGCCGTAATTGCCGCCATGCCGGAGCCGAATGCAAAGCCGGCATAGCCGCCCTCCAATTCCGCGATCAGCTTTTCCAGCGCTTCTCTTGTCGGATTTCCTGTGCGGGAATATTCGTATCCGCGCATTTTTCCGAGACCGTCCTGCTGATAGGTCGAGGTCTGGTAGATCGGCACATTGACCGCGCCGGTGCGTTCGTCTGTGGAAATACCGCCGTGAATTAAAGCGGTTTCTGTATGTTCAAATCTGCTCATGATGATGCTCCTTATCATTACTCAAAATCATAGCCTGCGGTATAGGTCGCCGAAAGCAGGCTGACATTTTCAAATGCTTTCATGCGGTCTGCGCGGCTGTCAAAATATTCTGCCTGCACCTTTTCCGGCGGCAGGTAGGTGTCGATCTGAAAGCCCAGCGCATAGAGCGCGCGGGAAACCTCGTTGTAATCGTATCCGCCGCGCATATGCTCGCCGAGCGATGCCGTGATCTGTTCGAGCCGGCGGACGCGCTCCGGAAAAACGCCGGTCTTCATCGGATAATCAAACACAACCACGCTGCCCGGTACGGATAATTCCGCGATCTGCTTTAGCGTATCCGAAAACACATCCAGCGTCAGATAATAGGTCACGCCGAGAATGCTGAAATAGGTCGGTATCTGCGGATCGAAGCCGGCGTTCAGCAGTTCCTCCGTCATGCGCTGCCGCTCAAAATCGACCGGCACAAAATGCACATTCTCCCGAATATTCCATTCGAGCTGCCGGATGCGTTCGCGCTTATAGCGCTGTGTATCCGGATGGTCGATCTCAAATATTTCGATGTCGGGATTGTCATTGCGGAATAAAAATGTATCCGAGCCTGCGCCGCAGATCACATACTGAATCTTTCCGTGGTTTGCGGCAAAATCATGCAGGCGGTTTTCTGCAAAATGAATGCGGGCAAGCGGGATCGGTGCGATATATTCCGTGATGATCTGTTCGGTATCCGCCCGTGAAAACGGGATATCCGCGCCGCCGAATCCGCAGCTCACGAGCGCATACATCGCATCATATTCCTCCTTGCCGATGAGATCAAAGGCGAGGTCATCCTCAAAAATCTTATCTCTCTCATGGATTGCGTGCCACGCTCTTGCAAAGGCACAGAGCTTTGCGGTCACGCTTTCTCTCTCAGCTACCATAAATCCTCCCAGGCATAAAAAGGCACAGTATGCTCATTGCACACTGCGCCTGATTCTTCATGTTACATGGCTTATGAGACATGAGAAAGCTGACATCGCTGCGATGCCGCGTGTGTATGAGACATTCGTATTCTGTTGTTCCGGATCATACAGCACAGCATACAGTACATTGCTTTCATGATTCATTCTCCTATTCACTATATTACCTATCGGTTATGTATGCATTATAGCACGAAAGAGGCGGCTTGTCAATAGGCTGAGACTATATTCGGAAAAGTGCACAAAATATTCTCTGCATGTCGAGAAACAAACAGGGGAATAAAAAGCCCCGTGCCTGTCAGACGGCACGGGGCTGCGCATATTCCGCGCAGATTCAGAGTGAATTGTGTTTCTTCCGGAATCATATCGGAAGAAATCGAATGTACGAAGATTCGATATTTTTGTGAGATCAACACAGGGCTGCATCCGCGCTCAGCGCTTCCATTTCAGCATCCGCTTCTGGAATGCGTTGAACAGAAACGTCACCGCAATGACCACGATACCGATGACAAGCAATCCGGTGATTGTGCGCGTGTAGTCGCCGAAATCGGAATAATACTTGACATAATATCCCATGCCGTCGCGTGCGCCGATCATCTCTGCCGAGGTCAGCAGAATGAACGAGACACTCAGACCCTGATTGCAGCCGAGGAAAATCTGCGGCAGCGCAGCCGGAAGTATCACTGAGAAAAGCATTTCCGGCTTCGGCACATTCAGCACCTTGGCAGAATCAATGATGCGCTGGTCAACGTGCATCACGCCGCTCATTGTTCCGGCAAAGACCGGCCAGAAGGTCGCCAGAAAAATCACGAATACGGAGACCGACTGGAAAGTCGGCAGCAGCGCAATGCCGTAGGGGATATACACAATCGGCGGGATCGAGCTGAAAAACTTGGAGATATAGGTTGCAGCGCCGCCGAGACGGGCATTCCAGCCGAGGAACAGTCCGAGCGGAATTGCAACAGCCGATGCGAGGATGAAGCCCTTGACCGTAATCCCGAGCGAGCTCCGGATATTGATAATGATTTTCTCCCTGTCCTCCGCAAACTGATGCAGCACCTTGCCCGGCGCCGGAAACAGCAGCGGATTCAGCACATTGAACTTTGCCGTTGCCAATGACCAGACTGTCAGCAGCACAAAAATGAAGCCGACAATATCCAGCAGCAGTGAAAGGCTCTCCTTTTTCTTGATCAGAAAGCTCAGGATCAGCGTAACTGCTTCCAGACCGACTGCAAAGGCAATCAGTGCACCGGTGAATACATCCTTGTCCGATTTGTCAGGCAAAAGCTGCACAAGCAGCAGAATCACGAACAATAGATGCGTCACGCGGAGCAGGCGGTTTTTCAGTGTCATAGGACAACCTCCTCTCCGCCGATGCGTGCCGCGACATCCTGATAGAGCAGCGAGAGCAGCCGGTTGCGGAATCTGCCGTATTCCTCGGTTTTCACGAGGTCAGCACGGTTCCGCGGACGTTCAAACGGCACCTGCACGATCTCATTGACCGTTCCCGGATGCGCTGTCAGAACGACAATCTTATCCGAGAGCAGAATCGCCTCATCAATATCATGCGTGACGAATACGACCGTCTTGCGCTTATCCTTATGGTCGCCCTCCCAGAGCGAGAGCAGCAGTTCCTGCAATACGACGCGGTTCTTTGCGTCGATTGCGCTGAACGGTTCGTCCATCAGCAGAATCTCGGTGTTCATTGCAAGCGCACGGGCGATTGCAGCGCGCTGCTGCATACCGCCGGAAAGCTGCGACGGGTATTTCTTGCCGAATTCCGCGAGACCGACCTTGCCTAAAAATTCATCCGCAATCTCGAGACGCTCTTTTCTGCTGAGTTCATGCCGCGCCTGCTTGATGCCGAAGGCGATATTGCTGCGGGTTGTCATCCACGGAAACAGCGAATAATGCTGGAATACGACGCCGCGTTCTCTGCCGGTACCGTGCAGCGGCGCACCGTCGATCTCGACCGTGCCGCCTGCCGCCTGATACAGCCCTTCCAGTACACTGAGCAGCGTGGATTTTCCGCAGCCGCTCGCACCGATGACGCTGACAAATTCTCCTGCACCGACGCCGAAGGATACATCGTGCAGCGCATTGAAGGTTCTGCCGCGCTCGGTATAGTCAACCGTCAGATTTTTGATCTCGATTTTATTCGTAGACATTGAAATGCTCCTCCAATGATTTGTAGATATCATCGGAGCCTTCGGCGAGAATGCTGTCCAGAGCCGCCTTGTAGATATCGGTGTTATACAGCGGTTCGATGTCATAATCCTCCGTATAACCAAGCGCTACAATCGTATCCTTCAGCGTCAGCGTGCCCTTTTTGTCCGGATCGGGACTGGATACGCTGTAGCCGCCGTAAACCTCCGTTTCGATAAATTCCTCATCAATGTCGATGTACTTTTTCACATCGGCGATTGTCTTTTCCTGGTTTTCCTGCGTCAGATGATACGCCTTGATGAATGCGCGTTCCAGTGCGGTAAAGGTATTCGGATTCGCCTTGACCGCAGCCGTAGACGCGACCTGCCGGCAGCAGGGCTGATTCTCAAGCGCCTTTTCATGTGCGCAGTAATAGACGACCTTGTAGCCCTGCGATTTTGCAAGGGATGCATACGGCGAATAAACCGATGCGGCATCAATCGTCTGATTCGAGAGCGCTGCATAGGCGTCCTTCTGGCTGTCGAAATAGACGATGTTGACCTTGTCTTCGCCCTCGCCGATTTCAATGTTCGCATTTCGCAGCAGGATTTGCAGCTCGGCATCCTGCACGCTGTTTTTCACTGATGCGACATTTCTGCCCTTGAGGATTTCGACGCCCTGTTCATCTTCCTCCGCGTATTCGGATTTGATAACATAGCCGTGACCGTTCGTCATTGCGCCGCCGATGATCGAGACATCATGTCCCTGACTCTGGAAGGTCAGCGTCGGGACGGAGCCGATGAATGCCACATCGAGCTTGCCGGATTCCAGACCGTTGACGAGCTCGCCTGCGCTGGAAAACTGTGTCAGCGTGACGTTCAGACCTTCTTCGGCGAAGTAGCCTTCCTCTGCTGCAACGAATGCAAGCAGATGCGCGGTCGAATTGAGATAGCCGAGATTGAGATTAGCCTTTTCCGGCGCTGCGGTCTGTGCGGATTCTGCATCGGATTTGTTTTTGCAGCAATCCTTCTCACCGGATTTGTCCTTGCAGCAGTCGGAAACGCTGTCGCCTCCGCAGCAGTCCGGCACCTCGGAATTTTCATTGACGGTTTCAGCCGCATCGGTTTTCGGTGTATCATAACCGACAGACTGTTCGGAATTGTTCAGTGCGCCGCAGCCGGATAAAAGTGCAAGCGATGCAAGGACTGCGGTCAGCTTTGTATACTTTTTCATAAATCAAATTTACCTTTCTTTTTTTCAGATTTCATGCGGACGGTTTATTGTGATTGCAGACATCGCATTCGCTCCGAAAAGCTCAGATAAACCGGATTCAGATTCATTGGATTCACTCCCTGTTGTTGGTATGTGTATATCATAGCATACATATAGGAATTTGTCCAATACAGATTGACGATAGGCAGTTATCGGAAAAATCTATGGATCATCAGACCGTCAGCAAAGGCAATGTTCGCCGTTTTTTCTGCACGCTGCTTTCCTTCATGCAGCATCAACTGTCGTATTCTGCTTTTTTTCTGTCGGGAAGTCGCAGATGCTTGACGCTGCACGGAAAGTATGCTATACTGAATTTAATCGCATCCTGTATGCTGATTGTACGGCGAAAAGAGAATCAGAGAACGAATGGAAAACGGAACAGGATATCTGTCTGTGACGGTGTAATGTCCATCCGATTTTATCCGGAACATATGCTGCTCCCTGCTTGAAATGTACATGTGTTCCGCAGAGAAACAGTCCGAACAACATGGAAAACAGGAGGAAATCAATATGAAACGCAAACTGACATGTCTGGCAGCTTTTTTGCTGGCAGCGAACAGCATTGTTCCCGTGTCAGCCGCGGAAACCGAGCTGCTGCACAGCGGTTTTGAGGAAGGGCTTTCCGGCTGGCAGGCACGCGGCGGCGCAAGCGTCGCAGTTTCTTCGGATGCTGCGGCAGAGGGTTCTGCATCCGCGCTGGTCTCGAACCGCAGTGATGTATGGAACGGCATTTCCTATGCCGTCGGCAGCATCTGTCCTGCCGGTACAAAATGCAGCGTAACGGCACAGGTCATGCAGAAATCCGGCGAATCCGTACATTTCAAGATGACGATGCAGTACGGCAGCGGAAACAGTGCGGTCTATGACACCTTTGCCGAGGGCGATGCGGCAGACGGCGAATGGCTCAGGCTCTCCGCCGAGAATTATACCGTCGGTGACGGCAGTGATCCGGTGCTCTATATCGAGACCGAAGGCTCAACCTGTGATTTTTATCTCGATGAGGCGGTCGTGATCCGAACCGGCAGAGCGCCTTCGCAGCCCGGAAAATACAAGCAGGGTGATGCGGACCATAACGGCAAGGTCGAAGCTGCGGATGCGAACGTGCTCTGTGATTATCTGCTGACAAAGGACAGCGATGTCTACGAGGATACCGCCGATCTCGACGGCGACGGCGCACTGACGGCGACGGATCTCTCCATGCTCAAGGATATGATTCTGAATCCGCCGCCTGAACCCGAGCATGATACGGATTATATGTCGAAAATCCGCGATCAGGTTACGCCGAATGTTCCTTCCTCCGCACTGGGCAAAGCGGAGGGCACGCTCGAGCACATCACCTATTTCTCCAAGACGGCAAACCGCGACAAGGGCGCAAATGTCTGGCTGCCGCCGGGATATGATAAGAACGAGAAATATCCGGTTTTCTATGTCAACCACGGCTACGGCGGCGATGAATCCGCAATGGTCAACGGCATGGGCGTCCGCGAAATCGCAACCAGTCTCATCAAGAGCGGCGATGCGGTTCCGATGATCATTGTATTCACCGACCAGTATTCCGACCCCGCACATCCAAAGCAGACCGGCAACGGTCAGGCGGACGTTTACGGCTACGATCTCTTTGTCGAGGATTTGCCGGGCAGCCTGATGCCCTATATCGAGGAGCATTATCCGGTCAAGACGGGGCGTGAGAATACTGCAATCGCAGGATTCTCCATGGGCGGCAGAGAGTCGCTCTATATCGGCATGAAGTGCTGCGACAAGATCGGTTATATCGGTGCGGGCGCACCGGCGCCGGGCATCTTCAAGACGAAGGATCAGTTCATGGATCATCCGGGCGTCATGACGAAGGAGGAGATCCGCATTGATCCGCCGTATTCGCCGTATCTGCTGCTGATCGCGGGCGGTACGAGCGACAATATGGTCGGCACCTTCCCCGACCAGTATCATCAGCTCTTTGATGAGCACGGAACGGAAAATATCTTCCTTTCGGTGCCGGGCGGCGGACATGACAGCAAGACCGTCACACCGCTGATGTATAATTTCATCCGGTTTATTTTCAAGGCATAATGCATCACAAAGCCGCTGAAATCTGCTTTACTGCATGATTTCAGCGGCTTTTCTGCAATATGCGGAATGGTAAAAATTCCGCCGTATACGAATCCCGCCGCCTGCATTGCACAAGCGGCGGGATTCGTTATGGGCAAGAGACTTATTCCTGTGTAAAAATCATTCCAGATAGAGCGCTTTCAGCGTCTGGAAATCAGCATCGGTCAGACCGACCTTTTCGCGGAGGAAGCCCTTGACGGAACCGTACTGTGCGGTGAAGTCGTCAAGATTCCGCTCCATGATCTCCGGATAGACTGCTGCGGAATAGATGATGTTATAGCGCAGCTCCGGATCATCGGTATATGCTTCTGCCGCTGCGGTCGTCTCGGCGATCTTATCGGCATTTGCAATGTTGGACATCAGATAATCCTGCATGATGACATCTCTGTCAAAATCCAGTGCACTGAGCAGCAGCGCCGAAACGATACCGGTTCTGTCCTTGCCGCCTGCGCAGTGGAACAGGACTGCTGCATCCTCCGGCTTATTGAGGAAAATCTCAAATGCCTGACGGTAATATTCCGCAGCTTCATCGGACTCGAAATATGCAATACTTCTTTCCGCATTGATGACGCCGACCTCGGACTGGAAGATTGCGAGTGCAAGGCTTCCGCCCGGCTTGCCTGCATTGCGCTGGAGCTCCAGCATTCTTGCGTAGAGGTCTGCATTCTGCGAGAAGACCGACTCTGCATATGCCTTGCTGGGCGACATCGGCAGATTGTGGTGCACAGCTCCCGGGATTTCCTTGTCAATCGTATTCGGATTCAGCTCACGGTCATAGCGGAAATCCATGATATCCGAGACCTTGTATTTGGTCTGGAGTGCCTGAATGCCTCTGTCCTGAATATGGGAGAGATTTGCGGTGCGGAGCAGGACATTCTGCTTGATTGCCTTGCCTTCCTTATTGATATAGCCGCCGAGCTGGCGTGCATTGGAAACGCCCGGCAGATCACGGAGCACCTGCTTGCCGTAATCCAGTGTCTGCTCCGGCTTCCAGAGCCCTGTGCCGAAGAATACATTATTGAAGAACTGGCTTGTACGCTCTGCACCGAGGCACATATTGAAGATTGCGGTCGATACGCCCGGATTGCTGATCAGATGATCGACATAATCCTGTGTCTTATAGTATCTTGCGATGCGCTGTGCCGCATTGAGATCAGGCGATGTCTTGGACGCATCGAGCGTGATCCGGAAGCTGTCGTAGAGCATCTGGCTGATCGCTTCGTCGTCCTTATAGGTCGTTGCCTTGAACAGACCCATCGTGCGGACCTCATCGAACCAGCCCGGTGTCGGCGGCTGATCTGCATACTGTGCATATTTTGTTTGCAGCGGCCGGAGCGCCTCGAATGCCGGAATGTTCTCGTCGCCGTTGATGCCGAGACCGTAGAACTCGATATAGGAGACTCTGCCTTCGCCGTTGAACATATAGTCCGTGGAGATCAGAGGCAAATCCTTGTTGAACGGCGTCAGGACGATCGTGCTCATCTGCTGCATGCCGTCCGTCTTCATGACTGAAAGATTGCCGTATCCCTCAACCTCGTACTGCTGCACCTCGAAGTCCAGCGTGACCATGAAGCCCGGAGCCAGCGGCGCCGTCATGCTGATGTTTGCGAATTCGCCCGCATCCAGCGGTTTGACATTGTAATACTGCGAAATCATTTTCAGGATGTTGTCGGCTTCGACGTCCATCATGTAGCTGTTGAACTTCGCAATATAGGATGCCTTAGTTTCCGAATCGGTGCCGACTGTATCGGCGTATGATCGTCCGTAGTTTGCGTTGACATTGTTTGCGTTCAGCGTGATTGTATCCGCGATAATGACAGTATTGTTCAGGTTGATGTTATTTGCCGTAATGGTGACATTGCCGAGCGGCGCATAGATCAGACCCGTCATGCTGACATTGTTGCAGTCGATGCTGATATCGCCGAATTCCGAATAGAGGACGGCATTGTTGAAATTACTGACATTGCCGCTGATGCTGATATCGGCATCGGCACGGACGGATGCGTTCATATTGATATTGCCCTGGAAGCAGGCTTCTCCGGCGACATCATATGTCGTATTGAGGTTGACATTGTGATTGGAAATATTCAGCGTATCGACCGCTTTTGCCTTGCCGAAATAGCGGCTGCCGATCTTTTCGCTGACAAACGGCATATCCATTGCCGCGTGCTCTTTCTTTGTACCGTTGATATTCGCTTTTCTGCCGGTGACAATTGTACCGTTCGCGGCGACGCTTCCGTTCATGCAAAGATGCTTTGCATTGACGGTCAGCGCGCCGGCTGCATCTGATCCGGCAAACATTGTATAGGGGAAGGCGGTGTTACCTGCTGCTTTCGCACAGATCATGGCGGAGTACGCACATGTTGAGGTCATTGCCGTTATCAGCGCGGTAACGGCTGCGGATGCCTTCTTGACGCTTTGCCTTTTCATTTTCAAAACTCCTTTACAATGTTTTTGCAGCGATCATTTTGCGCCGCCATGATCATAGTAGCACAAAATCAATCAAATGTCAACAGGAAATTTGTCAAAATATGCCATAGTTCGCGTTTTCGTATGAATCCATAGTATTATTGTTTGAGGATTGTGCAATATCACTAGTATTATATTGCGAAAAAGAGTGAAAAACGGGCAAATCCATAGGAACCACACTTGGATCGCAGCAAAGCCCCGAAGCGCTTTGAAACGCCTCGGGGCTTTGTTTTTGTATCACGGGCATATGCTTTTTCGCTTATCCGAGCGGAGCCAGAAGGCTGACGCCCTGTTCTGCGCAGAGCCTTTTCGTCCGGCGGATGCTCTGATCGACTGCGACAAACAGCTTGGACGCCGATTTATAGGCATTGACCGGGCAGTAGCAGAGGCAGCCTGCAACGGTCAGCTGAATCGCTGCGCTCCGGACCTGCACGGGCTGTGAGAGCAGCGACATGATCTTCTGCGCCATGCCGACGGTTTTGCTCTTGGGCATCTCCTTATCAAATACCACACAGAATTCGTCCGTTTCGGTGCTGAATACCTCGACCTGATCGCCGAAGGTTTTAATCAGCTTTTTGGACATGTAAGCGACAAAGTCATCCGCATAGTCGCGGCCGAACTGCTCGTTGATGCTCTTGAAGTTATTGAAATCATACAGCACCAGCGAGATATCTTCGTTCTTCATGCGCTCGTCCAGCTCCTCGAGCATGGCGTAGCGGTTTTTCAGATTCGTGACAACATTCGTATAGGCAATCTCGACTGCCTTCTGGCGGATATTTGCCGTTTTCTGCTTGCTGGACTGCAATTCCATCGCAAACGCCATGTCATGCTTTTTGATTCTGGAGATTGCATACAGACCTGCGGACATGGTCAGCACAAGGAACAGGATCACGAGCAGGAAGCGCTGACCGACACGGCAGAAGAACTGATAGGTTGCTTCATCCGACTCTATGAACAGTTTGTGCAGCGAAACCGTTGCATCCTCACGCAGATTTTCAATCTCGTAATTATGCAGCACGGAGGTTTCCGCGATGCCGATTTTGACATTGTTCAGATTGCTGGCAATGGCATCGTAATAGCGGTCCGCCTTCGTCATGGTGCTCTCGAATTTCCCGGGCAGAGCGGAATCCACATGGCTCAGATTGATGGCACGGAATTTCTGCGTGGTATCGACAATATCCTGATGATAGAAGAGGATATTGTCAACGCATGCCGAGACGGTCTGCTGATCTTCGGGATGAAGCTGGATTTTCAGAATACTCTGGTTAATGTCATCGAAGCTGCCGTCAATCTTTGCAATGCAGCTCAGCGCATCCTCAGCGTGCCAGAGACCGTAGCCGGTTCTGGCAAAGGCGTAGATGATTGCAGCAAGATTGACAATGGTCAGGACAATAAAAAGCAGGGAAAGGCTGCGGTACACATTGGGATTGAAGCCTTCAAGGATTTCGTTTTGATTCCGGCTTTGTTCTTTCTCATCTTTTTTCATGGTACATTCTCCTCTGTTTATATAATATGATTTCAACCGGATGTTAAATGATTTTTGCAATGTGTGACTTCAGGATTGCTTTTTTCTCTCTCTAAAAAAGTATGTGTCTTAGGGGAATATTCAATTTTCAAGATACATGCACGGTGCGATTCGTTAACAAATGCACCGTATCACAAGGTATACCATATCGCATCACCTCAAATATGAAATTTTGCTTATATATTGGCTGGATAGTTGAGCCGAGTTAGCCAAATTGCTCAATTATATTATAGCATTATGATATTGAAATGTCAATAGCTACAAGAAAATTTGAAAAAATAACATTATGAGCCGGAAAATCATCCGCCAAAAGAACTGTTTTCGGCATTCGGCTTGTATTTTCCTGCGGGGTGTGGTATAATATTGCAAAGCATACCGTGTGATATGATACAGAATGGAGGAGGGAACGCAATGTGGGATGCAGAACGGATTCATGAGACCGTCGAAAAGCAGCGTGCGTTTTTTCAGACAGGAAGAACGCTGCCGGTTGCATTCCGGATTCACCAGCTTCAGCGGCTGAAGCAGAAGGTCATCGAATACAGCGGAAGGCTCTCTGCGGCGCTGCAAGAGGACCTCGGCAGAAGCGCGGCGGAAGCCTATCTGCTCGATATCGGCGTGACAGTCACGGAAATCAATGAGAATATCAAAGGCATCCGCAAATGGGCAAAGCCGGAGACGCATTTCAGCGGCATACAGTGCTTCCCGAGCACGCGGACAAAGGTCTACAAGATGCCCTACGGCGCTGCGCTGATTATCAGTCCGTTCAATTTTCCAGTCCTGCTGACGCTCGGCGTCCTGACGGCGGCGCTTGCTGCCGGAAATACCGCAGTCATCAAGGCAAGCTCCAAAACGCCGCACTGTACGGCGGTCATGCAGGAAATGCTCGCAGAGCTGTATCCGCAGAAATATGTCGCACTGATTGACGGCGGACATGATGTCGCCGATCTCTGTCTTGCGGAGCGCTTCGATAAAATATTCTATACCGGATCGCCGCGCGTCGGGTCGCATGTGATGCAGGCGGCTGCAAAGAATCTGACGCCCGTCGCGCTCGAGCTCGGCGGCGAAACCGGCAACTGGTGCATCATCCGGAAGGATGCGGATATCCGCGATGCAGCGAGAAAAATCGCATTCTTCAAGCTCTGCAACAGCGGTCAGATATGCATCAATATCAATCAGGTTGCCGTTGCCGAGGAGATCGCGCCGCAGTTTCTGGAGGCGCTGAAAAAGGCATTCACAAAGCAGATCGGCACCGATCCGGTTCATAATCCGGAATATCCGCATCTGATCTCGGCGCAGGCTTACCGGAAATGTGCAGATGAGGCGGAGCAGTACCGCAGCCGGATTGTCTTCGGCGGCAAGGGCGATCCGCAGACGCTGAAATATGCACCGACGGTCATTTATCCCTGCCGCGTCAGTGAACCGATCGTGCAGCATGAGCTGTTTTCGCCGCTGCTGCCGGTTGTGCCGTATCCGGATGCAAAGATCAATATGCTGCTGAAAACCGTTGCGGAACGGGAGCACGGGCTTGCGCTCTATCTGTTCACGCGCGATCTGAAATGGGCAGAAAGCGTCATGCAGTCGCAGCAGTACGGCGGCGGATGCGTTAACGAGGTCTGCCTGCATCTCATGGTGAAGGGGACGCCGTTCGGCGGAACGGGGCATTCCGGTATGGGTGCCTATCACGGGGAATGGGGATTCCGCGAATTTACGCATCCTTCGACCGTGCTCTACGGGCGCACAAAATGCAATCTGCCGCTGCGTGAGCATCCGTATCGCAAATGGAAGGAAACGATTATCCGCGCGCTGGAAAGATAATGCATCACATGGCAGGAAAACCGCCGTCTGTTTTACGCAGGCGGCGGTCGTTTTTATGCGATTGCTTTTTCATAGAGCGCGTAGGTATACTGCGCCTGTACAAGCTGGCTGAAATAGCCTCCGGTGACTTTTCCCTTGCGGATCAGTGCCCCGACGGACACTGCCTGCCGGTCACAGAGCTCCCTGAGAATGCACTCCGAAAGCGCCTTGCCGAGCCCTAAATGCGTCGGCTCCGCACCGAGATAAAGCAGTATATAATCGCGCGGATGATGCTTTGTTTTGCAGAAATGCAGCAGCTTGGCAGGCGTCATTCTGCCGCAGGCTGCATTGCCGTAATTCGGCAGCGTGACGAAGAATCCGACCGCTTTGCCGTTCTGATACGCGACCTTGACCATGTCATAATCCGCCGCATATTTCATACCGGCATAGAGTGTGCGGAATTCTGCCTCGGTAATCGGCGCAAATGTCTGAAAATCGCTGTAAAGCGACATAATCATATGATAGATTTCATGCAGAGAAGCGTCAAACGTATCCTTTTCGAGACTGCGGATTTCATAGCCGTGCTCCTTGAAATACTGTAATCTGCGGACGTTTTTCTCCGTGAGGAAGCTCTGCGGTACGGTGCGGTAGCGGTTCGAGAGATATTCGCCGCTGACGCCGTAGCCGTTTTCGCGGAAAAATGCTTCGTAATACGGCAGATTGTAGGGCTCGCCGGTATAGGGCGCCTGATCGAAGCCGCCGGTTTTGAGCCGGTAGCGAATCCAGAAGGACGCATCGACCGGACCGGTGACGGATTTGCAGCCGCATTTCTGTGCCTGCTCCTCTGCCGCGCGGAAGATGCAGCGTGCAGCATCGGGATCGCTGATGCATTCAAAGAAGCCGATGTAGGCGCAGTCGCGGTCGGGATAAACAGTCAGAATGCAGCGTGCCGCGGTCTGCTGCGCAGCATCGAAGCAGAGAAACGGATACACGGAAAAATAACGGCTGAGGATATGCTGCCCGCTGAGGATTTCCGCTTCCGTTTTCGCATCCTGCATCAGCTTGTTTTTCAGGTAGAGCGATGCCGGAAACCGCAGGAAGCTGCGGACATGTTTTTTGTCCTGCGGCGTGAACATAACAGCCTTGTATTCCATGAGATTCTCCTTCATTAACTGACTTTTCTGCGGAGCAGCTGAATGCTGCCGTCGATGCCGTTTAAGCGGACATAATCGCCGTCATGAAAATGATTGCATGCATTTCCGACGCCGACGACCGCCGGCTTTTTCAGCTCGCGCGAGATGATTGCCGTATGCGAAAGCAGCGAACCGCGCTTGGAGATGATGCCTGCCGCCTGTGAGATCACGAACACCCAGCCCGGGTCTGTGATATCGGCGAGAATGATCTTGCCGGAGGCGTCCGTATCGGCGGTGAGACCGGAGATATGCGTGATCTCTCCCTCGACAATGCCAGAGGAGCAGGGGGTGCCGTAGATCAGTGCGCTTTCGCTGCAAATTGTCTCGGCGACACAGTGCGACGGATGCTTGTCAAAAACCTCGCGGTCAAATACGATGCGCGTATACGGCGGAATCGCTGCAAATGCATCCCACTGCCGCTGCCGTTCTGCGATGCGTGCGCGCAGTCCGGAGACGCTGCCGTTCACAGCCTGCTCGAGTTCTTCAAATGTCAGGCAGAAGATATCCCGCGGCTGTCCGATGAGCCCGCGCTCTGCAAAATCACTGCCGCATTTTAACACGATTTCCCGAATCAGCCCGAAGATTTTGCCGCGCGACATTCTTGATTTTTCACGCAGCAGAATGCCGTGATATGCCTTCTTTGCATAGATTTTTGCAAGCCCGTACAGCTTCGGCGTCTGTGCCGGTTGGTGTGCTGCCGGTGCTTCTGCGCATGCTGCGAGTGTGTCAATCAGCAGCAGCGGATTCGTGCGGTAGGTTTCGGATTCGAGCTTGAGTTCACAGGCGCAGCGGTCGCCGTAGCGGTCAATGTACTCCGCGATCAGCTCCGCCGAATGGCACGGACGCTGCATGAACTGTTCCATTTCCTCTGCGAAGCGGATGCCGAAGAATGCTTCATTCAGCTGCTCTTCACGGAGCGCATTGCGGATGTCGCCAAGCATTCTGACCGGCTTCATGCTCTCAATCGCATCGGAGCCGCAGATGATCTGATTTGCCGTATCCTCGGGGTTTTCGCAGCCGCTCTTTTTGAGCGCGGATTTCAACAGACCGGTGAAAATAAATGCATACATGTCATTGACAAGCGTCAGGTCCCAGCAGCCTGCCAGCGTATCTTTGAGCTCTGCATAGATGCGGAACAGCTCCGCCGGATCGTCCGTCTGCCGGATGCGTGTGCGGAAGCGCGGATACAAATGATCGAATCTGCGGTTCAGCTGCTTCATTTTCCGCTCATTTGAGAGGATGAGCCGGATGAACGAATGCAGCACTCTGCACTTTGTCAGGCGGCTCGGCGCATCTGCCGACTGCGTGACGGTTTTATCAGAAACACCGAGCATTTCCTGCCAGACGGGGATGATCTTTTTGCTGAACGGCAGCATCGCAATGACATCATACCAGCTGCTGATGCGGTAGTAGATTCTGCCGTTTGCCGCATCCGTCATATTGGAGAGCACATTGTCGAGCCGCTCTGCGGTGCCGTCGTTGCAGGTGATTCTGCGGACGCAGCTGCTGAACACCGTGTGATAGACGTCTTTGACAAAGCTGATTGTCATGGGGCTGGAAATATCGGGATAGCTCTCCGTGATATTGCTGCTGTCGAGAATGATATGTCCGTCTGTATGCAGTGTTGTGATCGGTCTTGCCTGCAAAATGAAGATTTCGCCGTCCCTGACTGCGTATTCGATATCGCATTCGCAGCCGAAGATGTTTCGGATTTGACCGGCAGTTTGCAGCAGCTCGGCAAGCTGTGTATTGCTGAGCTTCGGTGCGCCCTCACGGAACTCTGCATAATAATTATTGTCGGAGCGGTTGCAGTAATAGGTCGTGACCGGAACCTTGTCCTCGACAACATGATCGCCGGTGCCGCTGCCGACCGTGATGACGGTTTCATTGAGAATGCCCTGCGGATTTGCCGTGAACATGACGCCGGAGCAGTCTGCATCGACCATAACCTGCACAATGACATTTACCCTGCAATCCGCGCGCCGGATGCCGCTGATGCGGAGATATTCGCGGATGTGCTCGGAATCTGCGGCGGCGCGGCACAGTGCTGTTTTCTCCGGAACCTGTGCTGCCGGTACGAACAGGAATGTATCGAACTGACCTGCAAAGGAGCATGCGGCGCTGTCTTCGGCAGTTGCGGAGGAGCGGACGGAAAATACCGCATCTGCGCCGAAATGCTGATTGATATATGCCGTGATTTCAGAATCCTTTGCATCCTCGGGGACGCAGAACAGCGCCGGTACATTGAGACCGTGCTGCCGCATCCGGAAGAGGCGTTCCGCCTTGGCACCGATGCTGTATGCACCGAAATTTTCAGCTGTAATCATCATTTTGAATCACCTCGCAAATGCTAAATATCCTGCGACTGTCAGGAGCATGATGCTCTCCTGAATGTAGGTATACCGCTCGACCTTTTCGACGAGCCTGAACTGATGCGGGTCGCGCATATACTGCACGAATTTCCATGTCATCCAGATGACGTTAATCAGCAGCGCCAGAACCGACAGCTTGCTGAGATGCCAGACCAGCACAAAGTTTGTGAGAATATCGGCGATCGTGAGAATCAGGACGAACCGTGTCGCTCTGCGGTAGCCGAACAGCTTGGAATAGGTGACGTATTCTGTCTCATCCTCGGGTGCCTTGATCTTGCGGGAAATCTCCCAGATCAGCGCCGGAAAATAGAGCGTGAATGCGGCAAGGATTGTTGTCAGCGTGATTGCGTTCAGTCCGTATTTGATGACGGTAAACGAGATGATGTAGATATTCAGAATCATCTGCACGGGATTGTGCGTAACGAGCGCGAGCGGCAGGCTTTTCTGAATCTTTTTCTTCTGGAAGAACCACATCGACATCAGCGTGCCGTAGATATAGAGGAAGAAGAAAAACGGGACATTGTTCATGAAGATGAGATTGAGCAGGACCGTGGCGGCAATCAGCACACCGATAAAAATGCCGAGGTCCTTTTTCTTCACTCTGCCCGAGGGCAGCGGACGCTCTTTGAACAGCCGGCAGTCGAGTTCGTAATCCTTGAAATCGTCGGCGATGCGCAGCCAGCAGAGAAAGCTGAATACCGTAAAGCCGCCGATGAATTCTGCGGCGGTGATATGGAAATGCGTGACACCGTTGTTGAGCAGAATGATAAAATAGATTTCAAAGAAGATGATGCCGCCGAGCAGCAGCCGCGGAATGATCGGATACATTTCCCTGAAATAGATTTGCAAGCGTTTCAGCATGATAAACACCTCTTTCGGAAGATTACAGGTTTCTGCGGATTTTCAGCGTGTACAGCACTGCATTCAGTGCAATGTGCGTCACCGCGCCGAGCAGCAGATACTGCACATACTGCAAGGGCGTAATGCCTGCAAACAGCACCAGCAGCAGCATGACGCCGAGCAGCGAATCAATCTGGTCCATGACAAAGAACAGCGCACCCTTGCAGCCGTTCGCGGTTTTGCCGGGCTGAATGTCCAGCCGGCGTTTGAGAAAGCTGTTCGGCAGTTCAAAGAGGACGTACACAAGCCCGAACAGTGCGCCGGCTGCCGCATTGAACAGCAGCGTATTGCCGCAGAAGCGGTAGAGTTCATTTGCACCGCCGAGCGCTTCGGAATGCAGCGAGAGCAGTCCCCAGAGAATCTGTGCGATGCAGTTTGCGGCGATCATGCCGAAAAAGCCCGCCCATGTTTTGTTGTCACCGAAGATGCGTTTGCCGTCAGCGCAGCATTTTCCGCCGTCAATCGGGACGCAGGTTTCGCGGTAGAGCCGCGTTTTCGTAAAGAGCATATTCGCCGCGCCCGCAATGACCACGGGCATCAGCGTTGCATACATAATCAGAATACGCATGCGATCACCTCCAGCAGCTTCGGCAGCAGGATGAGCCCCTGCGAGAGGAAGAATGCAATAGATACGATGAATACGCCTGCTGCGGCAGTATCCTTGATGAATTTATTGTCCTCGCAGATTTCGGGGAACCGCGTGTCGATCAGACGTTCCAGCGCGGTATTGAGATACTCTGCCGAGAAGACACCGCAGACAAGCCCGAAGCCGATCAGGAATTCCGTGACGGACGCACCGAGCATCAGATTCAGGATGAAGAATACCGCATAGATCGCGGCGTATTCGCGGAAATTGCGCTCTGCTTTCCATGCAGCCTGCATGCCGTCAAAGGCGTGGCGCATGCTTTGCAGAATGTTCTTGTTTTTCATTGCGGTATGGTCGTTCTGTACGGTACGGAGGCGGTATGTATCCGGCTGTACGGCGCGGAATGCATACGGTGCGCAGCTGTTTTTGCTTTTCATAGAGAGCACTTCCTTTCCGGTTTTGTTCTGCGGTTTCATTCTATGCTTTCATTATACGGATTTCCGGCGGATTTGGTAGATGTCACCTGTCATAACATAAATGACAAATGTCATCGGGCAGCGCCCGACTGTATTGGTCTAAAGTTCTTCGGCAGGCATTCTGTTTTTCAAGGATTACTTCTCTCCGGTTGCATCATGCAGGATAAAATGATAAGAGGGCAGTGCCGCCCTCCTCTCTTCTCACTCCTCTCTTCTCACTCCTCTCTCCTACCTTCTCACTCCTCCCTCCTACTTTCTCAAAACATGATGCTCTCCGCTTGCTTTTTGCGTAATAATATGCTATAATAAAGGCGATTCGCAATCACGATATCAATTTGAAGGAGAACGATTATGCAGTTAGATGCAAAAACGCTGGAAACGCTCAAATGGCTTTCCAGACTGGACATTCCGGAGGATGAGACTGAAGCACTCTCCGGCAGCATTTCAGAGATGCTGACCTTCTTTCAGCAGCTTTCCGCGCTCGATACCGAGGGCGTCGAGCCGACTGCGCACATTGCGCCGCTGACGAACGTGCTGCGCGAGGATGAACCCTTTTCGCCGCGTCTGGATCGTGACATGCTGCTTTCCGGTACGGAATCCGAGGACGGTCTGATTACGCTGCCGAAGGTCATCGGCTGAAAGGAGCGCAGGAATGAAATACAGTGAAATGGATATTGCGGCGCTTTCTGCGCTGCTGAAAAACAAAGAGGTCACCGCTAAGGAGCTTGCTGCGGATGCACTCGACGCGATCAAAGCGGCGGACGGTACTGTCGGTGCCTATCTGACCGTAGCGGAGGAGGAAGCATACTGTCAGGCGGAGATCGCAGACAAGATGCTTTCCGACGGCACCGCAGGTCCGCTGACCGGCATCCCCTTTGCGATGAAGGATAATATCTGCACGAAGGGCATCCGCACGACCTGTGCCTCGAAGATGCTCGAAAACTGGCTGCCGGTCTATGATGCATGCGTCACGGAGCAGCTGAAAAAAGCCGGTGCGGTCATGCTCGGCAAGACCAATATGGATGAATTTGCAATGGGCAGTTCCTCGGAGAATTCCGCCTTGCAGGTGACGCGCAATCCGGCTGCAACGGACTATGTGCCGGGCGGCTCCTCGGGCGGCTCTGCGGCAGCGGTCGCAGCGAATGAGTGCGCATTTGCAATCGGCTCCGATACCGGCGGCTCGATCCGTCAGCCGGCATCGTTCTGCGGTGTGGTCGGTATGAAGCCGACCTACGGCACCGTTTCACGTTACGGTCTTGTTGCATACGCATCGAGCTTTGACCAGATCGGTCCGCTGACAAAGAATGTCGCGGACAATGCAAAGGTGCTCGAAGCGATCTCCTGCCACGACCGCCGTGATTCGACGTCGCTGCCGGAGTTTGATACGAATTATTCCGCACTGATCGGAACGGATGTTTCCGGTATGCGCATCGGTCTGCCGAAGGAATATTTCGGTGAGGGTATTCATCCGGAGGTCGCGGCGCTTGTGAAGAATGCCGCAAAGCAGCTGGAAAATGCCGGTGCAAAGATCGAAGAATGCTCGCTGCCGGCAGTCTCATTTGCATTGCCTGCATATTATGTGCTGTGCTGCGCAGAGGCTTCGTCGAATCTTGCGCGGTTCGACGGCATTCGCTACGGCTTCCGCGCTGAGGGCATTGAGGATCTCGAGCAGCTTTACCGCAAGACCCGTACACAGGGCTTCGGCAAGGAAGTGCGCCGCAGAATCATGCTCGGAAACTATGTGCTTTCCGCAGGCTATTATGATGCATATTACAAGAAGGCGCAGCAGGCAAGAACCCTGCTGATCCGCGCATTCAAGGAACTGTTTGCGCAGTATGACATGCTGCTGGCTCCGGTCGCGCCGACACCGGCATATAAGATCGGCGAGAAATCCGGCGACCCCATGGAAATGGCACTCGGCGATATCTGCACGGTGCCGGTGAACCTCGGCGGTCTGCCTGCGATTTCGGTACCCTGCGGTCATGTCGCGCAGGACGGCGCAAGCCTGCCCGTCGGCTTCCAGCTGATCGGTCCGGCATTCTCCGAGGCGAAATTGTATCAGGCAGCTGCGGCATATGAAAGCAGTATCGCTGCGCGATGATTTGTAATGGGGACTCTGTCCCCAAACCCCTGCCAAAGGGACTTGTCCCTTTGGAATCCCGCTTTTGTGTAGAATGGCGTTTTGATTGGAGGAAATCATGGATTTTCTGCAATGGGTCAGGTGGCATCTGCTGGAAGAGGACAGCAGCGCTCTGATCGGTCAATACGGCGAAGATCTGACTGCCCGAAAGCTGAAATGGTCAAAGCTGCTGGGCTATGACGGCTTAATGCTGCGGAATGTTTATATTCCTTCCGAAAACGGGGAAACAACCGAGACAGACCTGATTTATATTACGAAAAAGGGCTTGTTCATAATCGAAAGCAAAAACTATTCCGGCTGGATTTTCGGTCGGGAGCGTGATCGGTACTGGACACAGTCCTTGCCGGACGGAACGAAAAAACGTTTTTTCAATCCTGTCTGGCAGAACCGCGGACATATCAGGTGGCTGCGTGCATTTTTGCACGATGACGTTCTTCCGTGCTTTTCGCTGATTGTATTTTCGGAACGCTGTACGCTGAAAAAACTGGATTGTCATTCAGAGACATATGCGGTCATTTACCGTGACGAACTGATACCGACAATCCGTTCTGCATGGAAGCGGCTGCCGGATATATTTGACGAAGCAGGCGTGCAGATGCTTTATGATCGTTTGGTTATGCTTCAGGATGCCGGTTCGGCTGAAAAGCAAAAGCATATTGACGATATCAACCGAAAATATCATGCGGAAGAGAAGGCGCCGCTGCCCGAACCCAAGCAGGAAGAAACATCACCTGCAAAGCCGCCGGAAAGAATCTGCCCCCGATGCGGCGCGCCGATGATTCTGCGGACTGCGAAAAAAGGCGATAATGCCGGAAAACAGTTCTACGGCTGCTCGGCGTTTCCGAAATGCCGCTGCATCCTGAATCTTGACGAATAATTGCGGAAAGGAGCCGGTGCAATGGGCAAAATCAAAACAGAAGGTCGCGTGACGCTCGAATTTGAACCCGATCTCTATGAGATTTCGGTTACCGTGCGCGCAGAGGGCGAAACCTCCGGCGCAGCAGTTACTGCCGGCAAAAAGCAGACTGAAATGCTGTTGCAGTATTTGCGGATTCAGCTGGATATACTGCCGGAGCAGCTGACCGCGGAGAGCGAAAATGTTTCCGTGCCGTATCGGGATGAGAAATATATCTTTTCGCGCGAGCTGCTGCTGAAAATCCCTGCGGACAATCATGTGCGTGAAGCGCTGACGGAGATGCTTTCCGAGATGCAGGCGGTCAGCTATGATATCAGACCGAAGCTCGCGGATGAAAGCCGGCAGAAGCAAGCCGCGCTGGATGCCGCCGTGCAGAATGCAAGGGAAAAGGCGGAACGTCTGGCAGCCGCGATGCATAGCCGAGTGACATCTTTCGATGAAATCTGTACTGACGGAATGGGTATGCAAGACGGTGTGCGCTCGGCTGCGGCATGTGCTGCGCCGAGAATGAAGAATCTCGCCGCAGACCTGCAAAATCCCAAAATCAAAATCACCGGCGAAGTCACGGTTGTCTGGCTGACTGAATCATGATATGAGCATCAGCACGAAAAACAAACGAAAGCTGATATATCAGAATAAAACCTATTACTGGTATGTCGCGCCGGAATATGACGAAATGTATCTGACGGGGAAGATGCTGCGGCTGCATATCATTGCGGCAGACAGTACATGGCACGGATGCTTTCCGCTGGATTCCTGTCTGCGTCCCGAAGAACGGTATGCGATTCATAAAGCGCCGGTTCCGGTTCCCGATGCGGTCACGCCGGAGACAGTCCGGCAGATCATCGCGCATTATTTATCCGAAAATGAATCAAGGAGCAAATAAAAATGGCAAAATACGAATGTGTCATCGGTCTGGAAGTGCATATTGAGCTGCGCACGAAGACCAAGATTTTCTGCGACTGCCCTGCCGATCACGGCGGCGATCCGAATACGCGCTGCTGTCCGGTCTGCATGGGTATGCCGGGAACGCTGCCGGTGCTGAACAAGCAGGTGGTGGATTTTGCGGCAAGAGCCGGCATGATGCTGAACTGCGAGATTGCGCATTTCTCGAAAATGGACCGCAAAAACTATTTCTATCCCGATCTGCCGAAGGCATATCAGATTTCACAGCTCGATCATCCGCTCTGCGAGCACGGCTATATTGATGTGAACGTCAACGGCGAGGAGAAGCGCATCGGCATCACGCGCATTCATATCGAGGAGGATGCCGGTAAGCTCGTGCATACCGATTACGGCTCCGGTGCGGACTGCAACCGCTGCGGCGTGCCGCTGATCGAGATCGTTTCCGAGCCGGATATCCGCACCGCCGCACAGGCAAGAGCATATCTCGAGCGCCTGCGTGAGCTGATCCGCTGGGTCGGTGTCTCCGACTGCCAGATGGAGACCGGCTCCATGCGCTGCGACGTCAATCTCTCGATCCGTCCGGTCGGCGACACGAATCTCTATACCCGTACCGAGATCAAGAATCTCAACAGCTTAAAGCATATTGTCGCGGCGATTGACGCAGAAAAAGCGCGTCAGATCGACGAAACCGAGGCAGGCAGAGCGCTTGTGCAGGAAACGCGCCGCTATGATCCGGAAAAGGATAAGACCTATTCGATGCGCGTCAAGGAGAATGCGAACGATTACCGTTATTTCCCCGATCCCGATCTCGTGCCGATCATTCTGACCGACGAGGATCATGCAAGACTGCGCGCGATGATTCCCGATCTGCCGGAGGAGCGCCTTGCGAAATATATCAACGAATACAAGCTGCCCGAGGCAACGGCAAAGACGCTCTGCGATGAGCCGAAGCTCGCAAATCTTTATCAGGCAGCAGCGGAGCAGGTCAAACAGCCGAAGCTGCTTGCAAATCTCATGCTTGCCGATGCAGATGCCGTCAGCATTCCGGCAGAGGTCTGGGCAGAGCTGACGAATCTCTGCGCCGACAACAAGATCAACCGCTCGGCACCGGCAAAGCTGCTCGAGGTCTACCGCGAAAAGGGCGGCGAGGTTTCGGCACTGGTCAAGGAGCTCGGACTCGAGCAGGTGCAGGATACCGGTCTGCTGAATTCGGTTGCGGATGAAGTCATTGCGGCGAATCCGAAGGCAGTTGCGGACTATAAGGCGGGCAAAGAGGCTGCGATCAAGGCTCTGATGGGTCAGGTCATGAAGCGGACAAAGGGCGCGGCAAATCCGGTTGAGGCGACAGAGCTGCTCAAGGAAAAGCTGGCGAAGCTGTAAGCCGCAGCGATGATACGAACAGAAAGCCGGTGCTCTGCAAGCTGAGTGCCGGCTTTGTGCATATACGGAAAATGATGAAACAGGAGGCTCAGTATGGTAACATTTCATATCGGAGAATGTATCCGCAAGACAAAACAGCAGATTCCGCTTTCGTCGGAGGAGATCCGGCAGCTTGTGCAGGGTGTGACCGCAGAGCCGCCGATTCCGGATTATCAGCTTGCCGCATGGCTCATGGCGGTATGCTTTTCCGGTCTGAACGATGACGAGACCGCCGCGCTGACGATGGCAATGCGCGATTCCGGTCAGGTGATGCACTGGGAACTCGACGGACCTGTTGCGGATAAGCACAGCACTGGCGGCGTCGGAGATAAGACGACGCTGATTCTCGCGCCGATTGTTGCTGCCTGCGGCGTCTATATGCCAAAAATGTCCGGCAGAGGGCTCGGGCACACCGGCGGCACGATTGACAAGCTCGAGAGCATTCCGGGGCTTTCGACGGCGCTTGATCCGGCGGATTGTCTCGCACTGGTCAAAAAGGCAGGATTTGCCGTAGCAATGCAGACGGGCAATCTTGCGCCTGCGGATAAGAAGCTCTATGCGCTCCGTGATGTCACCGAGACCGTAGACAGCATTCCGCTGATCTGCGCGAGCATCATGAGCAAGAAGCTGGCGACCGGCGCCGATCATATTCTGCTCGATGTCAAGGTCGGCAGCGGCGCATTCATGAAGAATGATACCGATGCAGCGGAGCTTGCGCGCCGGATGCTTTCGGCGGCAAAGGCAGACGGCAGAGACTGCACCGCGATTCTGACGGATATGGACCGTCCGCTCGGTATGTGCATCGGCAATGCGATTGAGGTGCGCGAAGCAATCGAGGTGCTTGCCGGCGATACCGGTTCGGAGCTCGGCACATTCTGCATCACGCTTGCTGCGGAGCTCCTGCGCATGGCGGGCAGAGGAACCGCAGCGCAGTGCCTGAAAATGGCAGAGCAGGCGGTCACAAGCGGTGCTGCGATGGAGCGTCTGGCGATGATGATTGCCGGACAGGGCGGTGACGCGCGCGTCACGGAAAATCCGGCGCTGCTGAAGCTCTCTGCCTGTGAACGCACGCTGAAAGCGCCGCGGGACGGCTGGATTTCGGCGATGCTGAGCGAGGAGATCGGGCGTGCCTCGGTTCTGCTCGGCGCGGGCAGAATGACGAAGAACGATGCGATTGACCCGGGCGCGGGCATCCGGCTCTGCTGCAAGAACGGCGATGCCGTGAAGCGCGGCGATGCACTGCTGACGATGTATGCAGAGAAGGAATCGCAGCTTGATGAAGCGGAGGCGATGCTGCGGCAGGCGATTCTCCTTGCGGACGAGAAGCCCGAGCCCGCGCCGCTGATTCACAGCACATACAGCACGGCACAGTAAAAGGGGATCGCGGACAGCGGAAAGAGCTGTTTGCCGTTATAAATCATCCGCGCTGCGGATACCGCAGTTCCTCATTATTTCATTCACTGCCCGCCCCATTGCAAATAATCGGAAAGTGTGCTATAATATAGGCATTCTGAAAATCATAACCCTCTGAACATATGAAAGGATGATCGTGAAACATGGAACAAGACGGCGACCGATTATGGCTCGTGATTGTACTGCTGATACTGTTTGCCGTGCTGCGCGCATGGTATTCTGCGTGTGAGGCTGCATTGACGGAGATCAATGATGCCGTGGTGCATGCCAGAGCGGCAGAGGATAAGGCGTGGAAACCGCTGGATACACTGATCGGCAAGCCGACGCGGCTGCGCAGGAGCTTTACGATGCACCGCATCTTTTCCGCGCTGCTGATCGGCATGGTCTGCTGGCTGCTCTTCGGCGGTCAGATTGCCGTACATTTTCCGTTTACGGGCGGCTCGATGCTGTCGGCGGTGCTGCTGACGCTCGTGCTGATGCCGGTGCTTGCGGTGCTGACGGATTTGTTCCCGAAGCGTCTTGCGATGCACCGCTGCGAGGCACTGGCGCGGTTCTGCGTCCCGTCCGTGCGGCTGTTGATTCTCGTGCTGACGCCGTTCTGGGCGGTTGCATCCGGTATTACGGCACTGCTTTGCAGGATCGTCCGGATTCCTGCCGCGGACAGGGTTGATGTTGTCACCGAGGAGGAGATTCGCCTGCTTGTCGATGCCGGAAATGAGACCGGCGGCATCGAGGAGAGCCAGCGCGAGATGATTAACAATATCTTTACGTTTGACGATGTGCCGGTTTCGGATGTCATGACGCACCGCAAGGATATGACCGCCGTACCGAAGACCGCAACTGCGACCGAAACGGCTGCGATTGCGCTGGAGGGCGGATATTCGCGCATACCGGTCTATGATAATCAGATTGATACGATTATCGGCATTCTGCTCGTGAAGGATTTGCTGCCGCTAGTCGGCAAGGCGAAGGACTGTCCTGTTACAGAGCTGATGCGCGAGGTGAGCTTTGTGCCGGAGACTGCCAAATGCCGCGATGTCTTTCAGCAGATGCGCCGCGACAAGATGCAGCTTGCGATTGTCTCGGATGAATACGGCGGCACCGCAGGCATGGTCACAATGGAGGACCTGCTCGAAGAAATCGTCGGCAATATTCAGGATGAATTTGACGATGAGGAGGCAGAATTCACCGAGCTTTCCGCGGGCGTCTGGTCGATTGCAGGTGAAGCCGATCCGGAGGATATCCTCCCGAAGCTCGGCGTACCTTTTGAACCCGATGACGAATTTGATACAATGAGTGCATTTGTCGTGCATCTGCTGGGCAGAATCCCCGAGGAGGGCGAGACGCTTTCGGCAGAGCAGGACGGCATCCGTTATACGCTCCTCTCCTATGAGGACAACTGGATCAGCCGGATTCAGGCGGAGCGCATCGAGACGGAGCAAGAGGAGACAATCCATGACAAAACGGAGTAAGATCATTATCATAGTAGTATTGCTGGCGATGATTGCGGCACTGATGTTTACGCTGCTGTTCAATATGGGCTGGATTCGCTCGCGCAAGGGCGCACTGCCGCGTGAGGATGCCAAGCTGCGCTATCCCTACAGTCAGCTCAGTGCAACGGAAAAGGCGCTGTACGGTGCGCTTTATCGGGGCGTCGAGGCGCGCGAGGATACGATTTCGCTGCCGGGCACATACGATAAAAACACGTATACGCGCGTTTATCTGCTTCTCGCGGAGCAGGAGCCGCAGTTTTTCTATCTGGATTCGGTTTATGAAACGGCTGACCTCATGGACAAGGCGAATATGCGCTATAAGGTGCCGAAGGATGAGATTGACATGATGCGTGCGGCGATGAATGTCCGTGCGGATGAGATCATCAGCCGGATTCCGTCGGATGCGGATGATATCCAGAAGCTGCTCGCAATCCACGACGGTATCGCTGCCGGATGCGACTATACGGACGGCGACTATCAGGATGAAGCATACGGCTGTCTGGAAGCGGGCGAGGCGAAGTGCGAGGGCTATGCAAAGGCATTTCTGTTCACGGCGCGCAGAGCCGGTCTGAATGTTATGAACGTGACCGGAACGATCAACGGCACGGAGAATCATGTCTGGAATATTGCCGAGGTGAACGGGCAATACTATAATGTAGATGTGACATGGGATGATTCCGCACAGTATAACGGACACACAACGCATACCTGCTTTGCGGTGCCGGATGCGATTTTCGGCGATCATCAGCCGGACCTGACGGCATATCAGCCGCCGGTCTGTGAGGATGATTCTCTGAATTATTATACGATGAATGCGCTGATTGTCCGGCAGGCGTCTGAGCTGCCGACCATGGCGTCCACGTGGCTCTGGGACCCGATGCTGCTGGAATTCCGCATGGCAGATGATGCCGTCGTGAAATCGGTATCGGATATGCTGGCGACTTCCAGAGAGATGCGCGACGCGGTGCAGCTGACGAGCGGTGCGGTTTCATACCGTGCATTTATGGACGAAACCCGCCGTGCACTGGTGATTTTACCCTCATAATTCCGGCGATCCGGAATGCATTTGTGCAGAACGTAAAACTCGAAAAAAATCGAAGAAAACGCTTGACAAATCGCATGATCTGTGGTATTATATACAAGTCGCCGCGAGAGAGCGGGGGCGAGAGACGAGAAAAAGTCCGAAAAAGGGCTTGACAAAATCTCAAATCTGTGGTATAATGAAGAAGTCGCCTCAAAGAGGAGACGGAGCAAAATACCATAAGCGGCACCTTGAAAATTGAACAATGCAACCAAAAAGAAACCCTTGAAGATTCCGCATTTTCTGACTGGAAACGGGAAAGGAAATGCAAGTCGAGGCGAGACTATAAAGCGCGAAACAAG
>JAEEGL012781890.1_pt1 | contig 38971 bp, 32 predicted proteins | sample 9134231 | NCBI WGS metagenome assembly JAEEGL01 (sample SAMN16246548, study PRJNA631951) | gut metagenome | biome: gut microbiome; feature: rumen; material: fiber-attached | host: Bos | place: Iran: Karaj | collected 2018-10 | reverse complement strand
TCATCCTTGATTTCTACTTTTTTCTTATTTCTAATAGGAGATATATTATAACTATGTAATTCATCTAATTTATATTCAATAGTATGTTCTATACCTTCTAATTCATCTTCAGTATCATTTTTCATATACTTAATTAATTCTTCTGTAGGTGAAATAACACTATCATCAATCTTCATAATATAATAATAAGCTTCATCATCTTTTAATAATAAGAAGAAACTACTATCATTATCATTCTTATATCTAATCTTACCATCTTTAGCAACTTTAACTAATTCCTCAAAAGAAACTAATTTAATAATATCTCTATTCTTTAAAGAAGGAATACCATCTACTCTATCTATAATATCTTTATAATCATTTAATATTTTATTTCTTTCACTAATATATTTATTAAAATTATCATCATTTTCTCTAACATAGAAAATAAATATTAAAGTTAATACTACAAATAAAACACTTAATATTATAGTAAAATATCTTAACTCAATAATATATGTAATTATAATTACACTTAGTAATAATAATAACAATACAGAAGTTAATATAATAACTGTTTTCTTCTTCATATCATTCACCTACCATAATTATACATTATTTTTGACACTTATTACAATAATAAGTACTTCTACCACCTATTTTAATTCTCTTAATAGTAGTATTACATACTTTACAAGGTTCACCTTCTCTTTTATGAACCATTAAATTATCTTGATAATGACCAATAACTCCTAAAGAAGAAGTATAACTTCTAATAGTAGTACCTCCACATTCAATAGCTTTCTCTATTATCTCTTTACTAACTATTTTAATCTTTTCACATTCTTTTAAAGTAATACTACTACCTAATCTATTAGGATCTATTCCTGCTCTAAATAATACTTCATCTGCATATATATTACCTAATCCACTAATAATAGTTTGATCTAATAATAATTCCTTCATAGGTAAATTACTCTTCTTAAATTTATCAAATAAATACTCTTTACTTAATTTATCATCTATTGGTTCAATACCTTGTTTATGAACACCTTCAATGCTTTCAATATCTTCTATTTTACAAAGATCCATTCTACCAAATTTTCTAACATCAGCATATCTTAAATCATAACCATCATCTAATTCAAATATAACATGTTCATGTTTATCAATTACTTCATCATGTTTCTTAATAAAGTATTTACCTTCCATTCTAAGATGACTACATAAGTAATATTCATTATTTAAAACAAATAATAACCATTTGCCTCTTCTTTCAATTTCAGTAAAACTCATACCTGGTATTATCTTTTTAAATTCATCTAAATTACTTTCAATAATCTTATCATAAATAATATTAACGTTTTTTATTTTTCTTCCTATTATTCTTTTTCTTAGTGTTTGACGAACTGTTTCTACCTCTGCTATTTCCGGCATTATTCATTCTCCTTTGCATAACATTACTATATATATTATCACTACTACCCAACCATACTTCTACTACATCACTAATCTTTAACATATAATCTTGTAATGTTAATATAAACGAATTCATATCTAACATACTAATACCATTATTTACTTCTATACTAACTTTACTAGTTCTAATACCACCAAAATTATATATCTTAATACTATTTAATTTTCTAACTTCTTTTCTATTACTAATTTCATTTTTATATTCTTCACTAGCTTCAAATCCATTACTAAATGATTTAATAGAACTAATTAATATCTTTATACCTTTAATAAAAATAAATAACATAATTAATATTTCACCAATAATAGAACTAACTAATAAAAACTGTAATACTTTTATTTTACCTAAATGACTTAATATAACACTTAATAAAATAATACCTAATATACTAAAATCATAATTACTCTTAATATTACCTATACCTAATAAACCATTCTTATTATTTAAAGCAATACCTGTTTTTAAACTTTGAACAAAATATCTAATTATTAATAATATTAATAAGAATAATATTATCCATAAACTAGGTATATTAAAACTATCTACAAATAAACCACTCTTTATCTTACTAATTAATACTCTACTACTAATAAATAGTCTATAACTACTAATACCTATAAATATTAAACTAAATAATAAAGTAATAACACTAAATATACTTTTATTATCTTTCTTATATAAACTACATAATAAACAAATCATTATAATAAATTCATAAATACTACTAAATATTAAAGCATTACTTCTACATACATAACCACCTAATATTTTAAGTAACATTATTACTAAATCTACTAATAAAAAACTTCTAATATTTTTCATAAAACCCTCCTATTTTGTTTCATACCAATCACTACCATAATCAGCACTAACTTTAAATGGTACATCTAATTTAACACAATTCTCCATATTAGATTTAACTATTCTTTCTAGTACATCTTTCTCCCTATCTACAACATCAAATATTAATTCATCATGAACTTGTAATAACATTTTACTCTTTAAATTATTCTCTTTCATTTCATTAAATATCTTAACCATAGCAATCTTCATAATATCTGCACTAGTACCCTGAATAGGTGTATTAAGAGCTATTCTTTCTCCACTTTGTCTAATCATAAAATTCTTATTCATTAATTCTTCAATAACTCTTTTTCTCTTAAACATAGTTCTAACATAACCATCTCTATAAGCTTCCATAACTATATTATCCATATAATTCTTAACACCAGGATATATTTCATAATATTTATCTATAAATGCTTTAGCATCTTTAGGACTTATTTCTAAATTCTCACCTAAACCAAAACCAGATATACCATATACAATACCAAATATTACTGCTTTAGCAGTCTTTCTTTCTTCTTTAGTAACATCATTAATATCTTTACCATATATATCAGCAGCTACTCTCTTATGAATATCTTCATCTCTCTTAAATGCTTCTTGTAACTCTTTAGAACCACTTACATGAGCAAGTACTCTTAATTCCATCTGACTATAATCAGCACTTAAAAATTCATCATATTCAGGTAAGAATGCTTTTCTAATCTTTCTACCTTCTTCATCTCTAGCAGGAATATTTTGTAAATTAGGTTCTACACTAGATAATCTTCCTGTTCTAGTTAAATTCTGTTTATAAATAGTATGAATCTTACCATCATCATGAATATAATTAGCTAAACCTTCTAAATAAGTACTCTTTAATTTAGTTAAACCTCTATAATCTAAAATATCATTAATAATAGGATGTTTATCTACTAACTTATTTAAAATACTAACATCAGTCTTATAACCAGTCTTTGTCTTCTTAGCAAAAGGTAAACTTAATTTTTCAAATAATATAACACCTAATTGTTTAGGACTACTAATATTAAATTCTTCTCCAGCTAAACTATATATTTCATTTTCTAATTCTTTAATTCTACTATCTAATTCATTACTCATATTATCTAGTATATTCTTATCACAAATAATACCATTATATTCCATACTAGCTAATACACTTATTAAAGGCATCTCTATTGTCATATATAAATCAAACATATCTTCTTTTTCTAAATCATTAATATAACTATCATTAATATCATATATAAATCTACTCTTTAATACTATGTCCTCTTTTTTAAAACCATCTTTTAATGCTTGAGAATAGAATGTTACTTCACAACCATTATTATTCATTAAATAAGCAATATCATCTTTAATATTAATATTTAATAAATAAGCAGCTATCATAATATCAGAAGAAGCACTAATATCTAAACTTAACTTCTTAAGTAAAACAATATTTTTCTTTAAATCAAATGTAATAATATCTTTCTTATTTAAATAAGGTATTACTTCTTCTAATATATTATTATTAATAAAATAATTATTCTTACTATCACTAATACCTATCCCAACAATATCTCCATTATGATAATTTTCTAAATTACATTCAATATACATAGATATTTTATCTTCTAAATCTTTTAAATCATCAATACTATTAACATATTTATATTTAATATCATTTTCTACAGCTTTAGAACTTTCTACATTCTTTTTAATAAAAGAATAGAATTCTAATTCTTCATATAATTTATTTAAAGAAACATAATCTGGACCATTATATAAACAATCTTCTAGAGTAATATTTAAAGGAACATCTCTATATATAGTAGCTATCTCTTTACTAACAAAAGCACTCTCTTTATCATTAATTAATTTCTCTTGTGTCTTACCTTTTATCTCATCAATATGATCATATAAATTTTCTATAGTACTATAATCTTTTAATAAACTTAAAGCAGTCTTATCTCCTATACCTTTAACACCAGGTATATTATCAGAACTATCTCCTGCTAATGCTTTATAATCTATTATATTAATTGGTTCTATTCCCCAATCTTCTTTAAAACTCTTAGGATTATATCTAATATAATCTTTTTGTTTTAATAATTTCATATCTACTACTGGAGAAAGTAATTGTAATAAATCTTTATCACTAGAAATTATTGTTCCATCATATTCAGGATCTTGATCACACATCTTAGCTAAAGTACCAATAATATCATCAGCTTCATAAGGTTCTAATTCAAAATATTTAATCCCCATAGCTTTTAATATATCTCTAGCAACAGGCATCTGTAATTTTAAATCATCAGGTGTAGCTTGTCTTCCCTCTTTATAAGTTTCATATTTTTGTTTTCTAAAATTCTTACCTATATCAAAAGCTACAGCTATATAATTAGGTTTTTCTTCATTAATTATTTTATTCATCATACCTACAAATCCATATAAAGCATTAGTAGCAAAACCTTTACTATTCTTCATAACATTACCAGTATATGCAGTAGCATAATAACTTCTAAACATTAAATTATTACCATCAACAAGTATTACTTTCTTCATAAAAACCACCTAAAAATATTATAACATAATAAAAACGTTCTCAATAGAACGTTTTTTATTTCCAATCTTTATATAATAACCAATTTTCATGATTAAATGCATAAGTTAAAGTACCTTTATCAGTACAAGCAGGTTGTGATTTATATAAAGCTAACATTTCTCTTTTCTTTAAATAAGTATCATTACTTAAAGTAGGACTATCATCAACAGTACCTTTTGGATAAAACTTACCAAAATAATATAACTTATCTTTATCTTTAACATTATCAGTAACCATCTGACTTATCATTTTATGGTGTTTATGACCATATTCTCCCTCAGGATTATGAGTAACAATTAAATCCCAATCTCTAGCTTCAATAATATGTTTTAATTCTTCATTTATTTCATCTTTCTCATAAGTCCAATTACTAATAATAGCACCTGGTTCTAAATCAGTATGAGCTAAATAAATATAATTATCATTACCATATTCCATAACAGAAATAAATTCATCTAAACGTAATTTAACTACACCACAAGTAACACATACTACTGTATAATCATCTTCTATTAAATGACCTCCACCCCAAATAGCATCATCATCTGGATGAGCAACAATCATTAATTTATTATGATCCTTCTTTTCAGGTTTAATAACTATTTCTTCTTCAAAAGATTCAACAGGAACAGCTTCTCCTACTTCAGACGAGTATTTTTTAGCAATATATGAATAACTAATAGTAATAGAACTAATTAAACAAAAAATTAATATAAAAAAATATACTATCTTTCTCATATTACTCACCCAATACAATTATACTATTTTTTACAAGCTAAAACAAACAATTTAAATATATTATTAAATTCATTCATTATCTCAGGATGCCATTGAATACCAATAACAAATTCTTTATTAATAGCTTCTATTCCTTCAATAATATTATCTTCTGATAAAGCACTAACTCTAAATTCTTTACCTACTTCACTAATACAATAACTATGAATACTATTAACTTTAAATACTTCTTTATTAAATATTTTATATAATTTAGAATCTTTATCTATCTTAACATCATGAATATAACTATAATTATCTCTATAATTTTCATTATGTCTATGATTAATATAACTATCTATTTTCTTAATAATTCTTTTCTCTCTAATAGAATACATACCTAATGTTTGCATACCTAAACATATACCTAATATAGGTTTATTATTCTTATAGAAATAATCTATTACATCAAAATTAACATCTAATACTTTTTCTCCACCAGGTAATAATAAACCATCACACATATCTAATGTTTCTTGAATAATATTATTATCATAAAAAGGAATTAATAAAGGAATACCCCCATTATCTACAATCCTTTTAATATAATTATTACCATATCTATATGTATCTTTAAAACTATCTTCAGTTAATAAATAATTACTTGTTGCTAAAATACCTATAACAGGTTTATTTTTAAACATAAACATCACCTTTTTATAAAAATATTATAGATTATTTTTCCATTATATGCTATTATTTAAAATAGGAAAGAGGTTAAAAATGAAAAATAATCGTTTATTCAAAATATTACTAATAATTGTTATAATAGCTGCAATTGTTGGTATAACATTACTATTCAAAAACAAAGGTGGAAATAAAGAAGCATCTGAAGAAGAAGTAAAAGGAGCAGAAAATCTAACATCATTAGTTGTATCTTTTACAAGAGGTTATAATACAAGATTCTTAGGACAAGAATTATTATTTGAAAGAGATAAAACTACATATGAAGATTTAACAACAGGAAATATTTTATATATAGCATCAAATTATGTAATTGATTATGATTTAGAAAACTCAATTCAAAATAATATACTAACATCCATAGAAGTTAATAAAAAATATTCTATGAATAATTATACTCCATTTAAAGGAGAAGCTATTAGAAAAGCTATTAAAGAATTATTTGATCGTGATTTTGAAAATATAAGCGCTATTGAAGAAGCAAACTTTGGTTATGATTTTATCTATATAGAAGAATTTGATATTTATTTAAAAGGACGTAATGCATCATTCGCTTCACCTGTAACAGATACATTTGTAAAAACAAGAATTGTTGATACTACAAAAAATAAAGATAAAAATATCGAAACAGAAATAGCAGTTGCATATGTAACTGGTGAAAATGGAAAATTAATATATAGTAAAGACACAAAAGGTACTAAAGTATATGATACTACTGAAGTAGAAGAAATTGATAAAGATAAATTAGATGAATTTGATCATTACATTATTACTTATAAAGAAAATGATGGTAAATATTCATTTGTAAGCATTACTAAAAAGTAATGCTTTTTTCATACAAAAAAACATACTTTATAGTATGTTTTTCTTATTTAAAATAAACTTAATTGATTAGATTCAGATAAATTATCTAAACAACCTAATTCTCTTAACTTTTCTATAGAAGTACCATTTATTTTACCTCTAACCATTAAATCTTCAATAGAAATAAAAGGACCTGTACTTCTAGCTTTAACAATAGCATCCGCAACGTTATCACCCAAACCATCTAATGCTCTAAATGGTATTATTAAACCTTTTTCATCTTCAGTAATAACAAACTTCTTACCATCACTCTTATCAACATCTATATTCTTAAAATAGAAACCTCTTAAACACATTTCTAAACATAATAATAATGTTTCCTTAGTATCTAAATCTTTATTAGTAGCTAAACTACCTTTATCATCTATTTCATCTATTTTATTTCTAATAGCATCTGCCCCACCTATCATAGATTTAATATCAAATTGATCTCTACGAATAGATAAGTAAGCACAATAATAAAGTATTGGATAATGAACTTTAAACCAAGCTATTCTAAATGCCGAAGTAACATATGCGGTAGCATGTGCTTTAGGGAACATATACTTAATCTTTCTACAAGATTCAATATACCATTCAGGAATATTATTCTCTCTCATATATTTAGCATGTTCTTCCCAAGCGGAAGGATCTTTACTAGCTTTACCTTTACGAACGAATTCCATTATTTTAAATGCTTTAGCAGGTTTTAAACCCCATTGAATTAAATTAACCATAATATCATCACGACAACCAATTACATTTTTAAATGGAACTTGTATCTTACCATCTTTATCTGGTGTACATAAATCTCTTGCATTACCTAACCAAACATCAGTACCATGTGATAAACCAGATATTTTAATTAATTCAGCAAATGTCGTTGGTTTAGTTTCTTCTAACATACCTAATAAGAAAGAAGTACCAAACTCTGGAACACCTAAAGTACCAGTAGGACAATACTTTCTACCATCTTTATCAGTAGAACCTCTTAAATCATATCTATCTACTCCTAATATTTCAGGACCAGTAAATATCTTCATCGTATCTGGATCACCTAAATCAATAGCAGTAACATCAAATTCTTCACCATGAGTAATATATTTTTTAGCTAACTCTTGTAACATTCTTAATACAGTTGGATCATCATGACCAAGAATATCTAATTTTAATAAATCAGCATCAATAGCATGATAATCAAAGTGTGTAGTTCTCCATGCAGCAGTAGGATCATCAGCCGGATATTGGAAAGGTGTAAAATCCCAAATATCTTTATATCCTGGAACAACAACAATACCACCTGGATGTTGACCAGTAGTTCTCTTAACACCAGTACAACCAACACTAATGCGTTCTACTTCAGGGAATCTTATATAAGACTTAATAATACCCTTCTTCTTTAACTCATCTTTACCAGCTACGTCTAAACCATAACTTTGAGCTTCTATCTTTAACATATCATGTAACTTTTCTTCATAATAACCTTGTACATAACCAATAGCAGTTTTATCAGCAACAGTACCAATAGTACCTGCTCTATAAACATTATCAGTACCAAATAATACTTTAGTATAATCATGAGCTGAAGCTTGATTATCACCAGAGAAATTTAAATCTATATCTGGAACTTTTTCACCAGCAAAACCTAAGAATGTTGCAAACGGCATATCATTACCTTGGTGAATCATATCTTCACCACATTTTGGACATTTCTTAGCAGGTAAATCAAATCCTGAAGGATAATTCTCTGATAATGCTTTACCTTCTTCATCATTAAATTCACTATGCTGACACTTAGGACAATAATAATGCGCTGGTAAACCATTACATTCTGTAATACCCATCATACTAGCTACAAATGAAGAACCAACAGAACCTCTTGAACCAACCAAATAACCATCATCATTAGAGTGTTTAACTAACTTTTGCGCTATTAAATAAATAACGTCAAATCCACCACCAATAATACCAGTTAATTCAGCTTTAGCTTTCTCTATAGCTTCTTCTTCATTTAAATCAGGATTTTCTCTTAATACTTCATCCTTCTTTAAATTAACTACTCCATCATAACCAGACATAATAACTTCATGTAATTTAGGAATAAATATTTTATCAACATCTTCATCACTCATATCAGGATTCTCTGACTTAATATGATTCTTAACTAAATCACTAATTTTATCACCATAGAATTCTTGAGCAATTCTTTCTTCTATATTAGGAGGTAAAGGATCTCCATACATAGAATGAGCTTTATCAAATACTAAATCTCTACAAGTTTCTTGACTATGTTCAATAACAGGAGAGAATGGTTTATCTGGATATACTACTACTTCTATATCTTCTAACTCATTTAATATCTCATTAGTATTCTTAACAACTATTTCATCAATTAATTCATCATCTTTTAAGAAACTAAATTCATCTTTCATCTCTTTAGTAGTTCTATAATATTGATTAGGAATATGACCATCTTTAAAAGGTTCATTATAATTAAACTCACTATTTAAAACATAATTATTATCTACTTCTTTAATAATCTCAGCAACAGCTAACTTTCTTAAAGATCTAGAAATAACTTGTAATCTTTCTTCCTCATTTAAAGCTTTATAACTATCATCATTACTACCTTTAGGAACATAAATACTTTCTATATTAATAGCATTTATAGGTATTCTTTTAATCTTAGTTAAAACAAATATATATTTTAAAACTTTCTCAGTATTATAATCTAATACAATACCTTGATCTAAAGCTTTATTAATACATTTATTATAATTATCTTCATTACCATTATTCTTACTATAACCATTTAAATATCTAGCTAAAGGATGTCTACCTTTACCAGGAACATTTTGATTAACAATTATTTCTCTATATATTCTATCTTCTTTATTAATATTATGAACATCACCAGTAGCTACTACTATCTTTTTACATTTCTTAGCACATCTAATAATCTTCTTAATAGCATCTTCTAATTGTTCTTCATTATTAATATCATGACCCCTTAATAAATGAGAATAATTCTCAGGAGGTTGCACTTCAATATAATCATAGAACTTCATAGCTTCAATTAAATCTTCATCACATCTAGTTAAAGCAATATTAAATATTTCACCATTTAAACAAGCACTACCTAAAAGTAATCCTTCTCTATTATCTTCTAATATCTTTCTCGGTATTCTTGCATTTCTATTAATAAAATTAGTATTAGCAAAACTAACTATTCTAAATAAATTCTTTAAACCAACTTTATTCTTAGCTATTAAAGTAATATGTTTCATACCATCATATATATTAGCTAAATGTTCACTAAATGTCTTACTAGGTATATTTTCATACATCTGTAAATTATCTTCCTTACACCAAGGAAATTTCCATCTATATTCTTTATTACCATATTTTTCAAATGGATAGCCTAAACTATCATCGACTACTTGATTCTCTTCAGGTTTAAAAACATAATTCTTATAACTAATTAAATCACCAATATGTTCTAAATACTTAGGATTATTTCTAAAACTAATTTCTTCTAATAAAGCTAAATTATTTAAATCACTTAACTTCTCTATACCTTTAATTTGACTTAACATCTTATTAAAAATATAACCAGTATTTTCAGAGTCTACATCTGCTCCATGGTGTTGACCAACATATACAGATATATTTAATTCTTTATCACCAAATTCATCACTATATTTAATAACAATATTATTCTCTGCAGGATGTAAACTAATTATATTTTCAAAATCTATTAATTCAATACCATCATTAACATCAATCTCTATATTAATACTTTCTGTTTTAGAAGCTTTATGAATAGTTTTTAAATAATATCTATTTCTATATTTAGTAACTCTATCTTCAGTAGCAATATCTATATCAATATATTCTTCTTTAACAATATTTAAAATATCTTCACCATCTATTTTAATACTCTTAAAATTATTACCTACTTCACTATCTATTTCTTTATTATTAGATACATTACTAGAAACATCTTCTTCATCTTCATCTACTTCACCAGTATCAATACCATAAGCTTTACCTAAAGCAGCTAAAGAATGTCTCTTTAAATCTCTATTAATAACTCTAGATAACATTAAAGTATCTATAATAGGATTCTCTAATTTACCTAAATCATATTTATAATAAGCCATATCTAACATATTCTTATCGAATTTAGCATTATGAGCTACTAAAGGTAAATTACCTATCCATTCTTTAAATCTCTTAACAACATTTTCTTCATTATCACTATCTTTAACATCATCATCACTAATATCAGTTACTCTAGTTATTTCTTCATCAATATGATGACCAGGATTAATTAATTCATCAAAACGATCTATTACTTCACCATGATGTATCTTAACAGCACCTATTTCAATCATAGAATCCCCTAAACCAGGATTAAAACCAGTAGTTTCTGTATCGAATACAACAAAAGTATTATCTTCTATCTTCTCATCATTAGGATTAAAACAAACATTTAAATAACTCTCACATATTTCTAATTCAGTACCATAACCTGCTTTAAAGAATTTTAAATTCTTCTTTTCTTCTTCAGCATCCTGAATCATCTTTTCCATTTCTTCAATACCTTCAGGATTCTCTGAATTCTTTATCTCTTCTAAACTAGCTTTTAAATCATCTATCTTAGCTTGTGCTTTCTTCTTTAACCCTTTATTAAATGAAGTAACTTCTCCAAATACATGAGGAAAAGACTGACAACAATCATGATCAGTAATAACTATACCAGGATGTCCCCATTCCATAGCTTGTTTAACTAACTTAACTTCATCACATACACCATCCATTTGACTCATCATTGTATGTGCATGTAATTCTACTCTTTTAACTTCTTCATTATCAAATCTTTTAAAAGAAGGAATATCTTTTAATTCTTCATATGTTCTAAAATTAAATACTAAATCTTTAGCAAAAGTATCATATCTAACTTGACCTTTAAAACTAAACCATTTACCATCTTTTAATTCATTACTCTTATTTATAAAATCTTCTTTATCTTTAGCAAAACATTTAGCTAAAATACTACTAGTATTATCACTAATCTTTAAAGTAATTAAATATAAATCTCTACCATCTTTAGTTTTTAATTCATTAAATTCAGAACCAAATATATAAGCTTCTAAATGAACATTATTCTCTTCTTGTTCTAAACTAGATATAGAAAGTAATCCCCCTCTAGCTAAATCAACTTTCTTCTTAGGTGTCCATTTACCATTACTATTACTAGGTTCTGGTTCATAAAATTCTATCTCTATTTCTCTATTCTTATCAGCTTCTATTTCTTCTTGTATTCTTTTCTCATTCTCAACATTAATAGCAGTAGTAATCTCCATTTCATAGAAACCCATCTCTACTAATGCTTCACTTAAACCTTTAATCTCTTTCTTTAAAATATCATATTCTTCACTCTTACTATCTAATTCAATAGTAATAAATTCATCATCTATATAAATATTCTTATTCTCTAAAGATACTAAAGAAGGTCTCTTTATAATTAAATCACCTAATAATACTTTAAAAGCTTCCAATATATCATCATCATTAATATCTTCATATACATAATTAATATGACATTTACCCTTGCCTTTAATACCATTCTTAGAAGCTTTAATTAAACTTAAACTACTAACAGGATTTATAGGTCTATCACTCTTAATATATACTTCAAATGTTTCACTTTTCTTATTAAGAACAACTTTAGAAATTATAGCATCAGAAAAATCTTCACTATCACAAGTAAAGTTAATACTGTCAAAAAATCTTACTAGTTGCTCTTGCATATAATCACCTATAATTTCTCTATACTACTAACAGTTATTTGATATTTATCATTTCTTCTCGTAACTTGACCTTTTACTCTAACTAGATCATTTACTTTTAATTCACTCAAATATTTAAAATATTTAGGAAATACAATAAAATCTCCACTATCTGTTTCATCATTACCTAAGAAGAAACCCATATCATCACCTTTTTTAGTTTTAATCTTACGTACATTTCCTATTATAACAACTAATTCTACAAATTTATCAAAATATTTCTTAATATTTTCTAATTTCATAATACCTTCTTGATATTTAGAAGCAGGATGATTAGTAACATAATAACCAAAACAATTTAATTCTCTAGCCATTAACTCATTCTCATCATATTCTTCTTCTTTTGTTATATCAGGTCTCATTACTAAAGATTCATCTAAATCACTACATAACATAGCATAATCTAATGCATTATCTATATTACTAAATAAAGTCTTATGATTTAACCCAAAATCTCTAAAACAATCACCATCTATTAAACATTCTATAGTTTTTCTATTAACAGATTTACCATACATTCTAACTATAAAATCAAAATAATCTTTAAATATACCGTTCTTTCTCTCTTCTAATATATCTTTAACAGAACTAGCACCTACATTATGAATACTATTTAATGGTAATAATAAACAATTATCTTTAATTAAATAACTATCCGTACTAACATTAATATTTGGTTTAAATATCTTAATATTCTTTTTCTTAGCTTCTACTAAATACTCTTTAGTTTTAATATCACTACCAATACTCATATTTAATAAATTAGCTATAAAATATACTGGATAGTTGCCTTTTAAATAAGCCATTTGATAACTAATTAAAGCATACGAAACAGAATGTGCTTTATTAAATCCATAATTAGCAAACTTAATTATTAAATCATATACTTCTTCACATTTATCTTTTCTAAATCCTCTATCAACAGCTTTAGTAACAAAAACATCTCTCTCATGTTCCATTACTTCTTTTTTCTTCTTACTCATAGCTCTACGAATATTATCTGCTTCACTAAATTTATAACCACCCATTTTAACTAATATCTGCATTATTTGTTCTTGATATATCATAATACCATAAGTAGAATCTAATATTTCTTTTAAACAATCATCTGGATATTCAATCTTTTCCAGTCCTCTTTTTCTCTTAATAAAAGTATCTATATTATTCATAGGACCAGGTCTAAATAAAGCTACTGCTGCTACTAAATCATTAAAATTATCTGGTTGTAATTTACTAATAAAATTCTTCATACCAGAACTTTCAAATTGAAATATACCTTCTGTATCAACTTTTCTAAATATATCTAAAGTCATCTTATCATCTAAAGGAATATCAGCTAAATCTAACTTCTTACCAGTTTCATCACTAATTAAATCTAAAACATTTTGAATAATAGTTAAATTTCTTAAAGCTAAGAAATCCATCTTTAATAAACCTAACTCTTCTAAATATTCCATAGTACAACCAGTTAATATACCATTATCACTTACCATAATAGGAATAACATCATCTAAAGTAATACTAGAAAGAACTACACCAGCAGCATGTGTACTAATATGTCTCTTTAAACCTTCTAATTTAAAACTAATTTGATATACTTTCTTTAAATCACTACTAGTATTTAATAAACTACTAACTTCTTTATTATCTAAATTCTCTTTTAAACTTAATTTAGGATCTAATACATTACTTAATTTATCTATTAATAAATTGTTAACATCTAATACTTTACCAACATCTCTAACTACTTGACGACTACCTAAAGTACCAAAAGTCATAATATTAGCAACTTTATCTTTACCATATCTATCTTTAACATAATCTATTACTAAATCTCTCTTAGTATATTCAAAATCAATATCTATATCAGGCATAGTAATTCTTTCAGGATTTAAAAATCTTTCAAATAATAAATCATATTTAATCGGATCTACATTAGTAATACCAATACTATAACTAACTAAAGAACCAGCAGCCGAACCTCTACCAGGCCCTACTAAAATACCATGAGTTTTAGCATATCTAACATAATCAAATACTATTAAGAAATAGTCTACAAAACCCATCTCTTTAATAACATTTAATTCCATTATTAATCTATCACTATATTCTTTAGGAATATTATTATCTAATCTCTTACTTAAACCCTTCTTACATAAAGAAGCTAAATAAGTAAAACTATCTTTAATATTCTCATCATAATGAGGAATATATCTACCATCTTTAGGAATATTAATATCTATTAAATCAATAAACTTCTTAGTACTTAAACTATCTTCTTCATTAATATCTTTATCTATATAACTATTACTATAATTACTTAAATCAATTACTTCATCATCAATAGATCTCAATATCTTTAAATACTTAATATCATCATAACTAATAGAACATAATTCATTAATATAAACAATATTCTTTACTATAGTTAAAGCATTCTTCTTTTCATAATCATTACTATATCCAATATAGAATAATTCATAAATATCAATTAATTCTTTATAAATACTATAATTAGAATAAGGTAATACACATATAATATCTTTATTATATTTCTTTAAATCTATATAATTAATATCTCTTTCTTGTATTAAAGTATTAATCTTTAATAAATTTTTATAACCATCATAATTCTTAGCATATAAATAAACTCTACCAGTACTTAATTTAACATTTAAACCAATAATAGGTTTAATACCATAATAAATACAATTATCATAGAAACACATACTACTAAATAAATTATCATCAAGAATACCCAAAGCAGTAATATTATTCTTTTTAGCATAATCCATTAAATCTGGTATCCTAATTAAACTTTTCAATAAAGTATAATCACTCTTAATACCCAAAGGAATATAATTCATAACATTACCACCCTTCTAAAAATATTATATCAAAAATAATAATACAATAAAACTAAAACACGTACATATTTTTGTATATCAAAAATAACACTATCTACCATAATATCAATAAATTAATTGACTTTAATCTAATATTATGTTAAAGTTTTATACGTAATGAAATTTATAAGGAGGCGTAATTATGGCAAAAAAATTAAGTGCAAAAAAACCTTTAACTGGAAATAGAAGAAGTCATGCTTTAAACGCTACTAAGCATGCACAAAAACCTAATTATCAAAAAGTAACAATCAATGGGGAAAAAGTTGTTTTATCTGCAAGAGAAGCTAGAACACTAAAAAAAGAAAAATAAGATTAATTAGTCTCAATCGAGACTTTTTTTATTGCAAAAAAAAGATTACTATTGAATCTCTTTTATAGTAATCAATCCTTTTTCCACTTCTTCCAAAGCACGACCTAATTCTTTTTTATTAACGTATTCATTCTGCTTCATTTGAAAATGTTTATTTTCTAACATTTGTTTACTTCTTCTAGATGCAATATGAACTAACTTATACTTTGAATCAACAATATTAAGCAACTTATCAATAGATGGATATATCACCTTTCATCACGCCCTTACAATAATATAATATCAATAAATTAGACAATATATATCATTTTTGTAAAATTTTGACAAAAATTTTACAAAAAGAAAAAGTATTACTCTTCAATAATACTTCCTTTAATACTACCATCTTCTTGATAAACTAATTTAATCTTTAAACTATTTAATGTACCTTTACTATTTAATGGATTCTTAACATTACCATTACTATCTACATCACCATAGTACCCAGCTTTAACAAGATCATCAACAGTAATAATCATACTACCTTGTTCAGGTAAACTTTCTAATGTCTTACCATATATTTCAGCATTATGAATAATCATCTTTTCAACTTGTTCATAATACTCTTTACTATCATCCTTAAAAGCATTAGAAGTAGTACCTATCATAACAAAAGTAAAAATACCTACAATTACTATTGCAATTAACATTTGTTTAATTGTATAACCATTACCCACTATAATCACCTACTTTATACTTTCTCAATATTAACTTTAACATCAATATCATTTAAATTAATAACTGAACCATAATCATTTTCATAAGAAATCTTAATACTGACATTCTTAGCTAAAGATCCACTTTCAATTACTTGACCTTCTTGAATACCTACTAAAGAAACATTAACATAATCTGCATATTCACCAAGACCATCTACTTCAATATTCTTTACAATAGCATCATAATCCCCAGTATTTTCAACATCAAAAAATATTTGACCAAAACTACCAACAGTATCTAAACCAATTGTAAAATTAAAATTATTATCTTCTAATGTTGGACTACCATCAAAGGCAATTATATCACTAGAAGTAACATTATCATTTAAAACTAAATCAACTTTATAATTATCTTCTTTTACTACTGCAACACCATTATCACTTGTTAAAACACTATAACTAGTATATAAACTATATATTGCTATAGAAAAAGCCAAAATAATTAAAAAGACTACTCTAATATTATTTTTCATATGCCCTCCATAGTCTATACACATAAATTATACCATATATCCAATAAAAAAGAAGTAGAAAACTACTTCATATTAGGTAATTTAAAATTACCACTACCCATCATTTTCATCATCTTTTTCATTTCTTCAAATTGTTTTAATAATCTATTTATTTCAGCAACATCTCTTCCACAACCTTTACTTATACGTTGTTTTCTAGATGCTTTTAAACATTCAGGATGTTTTCTTTCATAAGGAGTCATTGATAAAACAATTGCTTCTATATGAGCCATATCTTTAAGATCTATCTTAACATCCCCTATTCCCATCTGACGAGCTTGAGGAAGTAATTTTAAAATATTCTCTAAAGGACCTAATTTCTTAATTTGTTTCATATTCTTTAAGAAATCTTCTAAATCATACTTACCACTCATCATACGTTTAGCTTGAGCTTCAGCATCTTCTTCAGAAATAACACCTTCTACTTTTTCAGCTATAGATAAAACATCACCCATATCTAAAATTCTTTCAGCCATTCTTTCAGGATAGAAAGGACTTAAACCATCCATCTTTTCAGAATCACCTACAAATTTAATAGGAACATTAGTTAAATGTCTAACAGATAAAGCAACTCCACCCTTAGTATCACCATCTAATTTAGTCAAAATACAACCAGTTAATTTTAACTTATCATTAAAACCAGTAATAACATTAATAGCATCTTGACCCATCATAGCATCTATTACTAATAATACTTCTTGAGGATGACATAAATTAATAATACCTTCTAGTTCATCCATTAAAGCTTCATCTATATGTAAACGACCAGCAGTATCTATTAAAATATAATCATTACCATTCTCTTTAGCATATTCTAAAGCATGAGTAACAATAGTATTAACATCTATCTTACCTTCAGTAAATACTGGAATATTTAATTCTTTACCTATAGTTTGTAATTGATCAATAGCAGCAGGTCTATAAATATCACAAGCAACTAATAAAGGTTTTTTAGCTTTTTTCTTTCTTAAGTAATTAGCTAACTTACCAATAGTAGTTGTTTTACCACTACCTTGAAGACCAACTAACATAGTTATAGTAGGTTTACCATCACAATATAATTCAGCAGCTTCTCCACCTAATAAACTAACTAATTCATCTTTAACTATTTTAATAAACAATTCATCAGGTTTTAAACTCTTTTGAACTTCCATACCTAATGCTTGTTCTTTAACTTTATTAACAAATTCTTTAACAACTTGATAGTTAACATCCGCTTCTAATAAAGCCATTCTAATTTCTCTCATAGCTTCACTAATATTCTCTTCAGTAATTCTTCCCATACCACGAATATTTTTAATAGCTTTTGATAATCTATCTCCCATATATTCAAACATATATATCACCAAGCAATAGTATAACATTATTTAAAGCAAAAAAAAAGACAGGGCTTATGAATTCCCAATCTTTCCATATGCCATGAACCCATAATAATGATATTTTTCATATTAATGAGCCATAAAAGATATTGTATTCAGTCACTAGCCAGTAAATGCCCTCTCAAAGGAGCTACCTTCAATCTTCATTTACCTACAAGCACTACAAGAGTTTAGTACTCCCAACTTTCACACACTTAGGAAACTCTGAATTAAAGAGCGATCTCATAATCATCGCATTGTCATTCAACTTTATTCGAATTTCACTTTTGAGATGTAGATTTGTGCTACTCGAACCAGTTACTAATCTTATATTCCTATCACTAGGCTTCAACTACACCAATAAATATCAGTTACTTGGTATATCGCACATTCTCAAACCAACCATAGTTTGTAAACATACGACCTACTAACCATTATAGCAAATCAAGTATATTAGAAAATGCTATAAAAGAATTCGGATTACTGACGATTAGTCCTGTACCTTATATGTTCTCATGACTCACCACTGTTATCTCTTTCAAGCTTTACTCTCTCAGGCCAAATATTACTACCAAGCCACACTCCATCAATATTCCAGTCTCCTGAAATACTAGAAGATCGAGATAACATCCGTACTCCATTGCATTGAAGTCTGTCATACGGTTCGCTTATCAATCTCTATCATAACATATGTAACCTTATTATATACTGCAGTTTTTTATATGTCAATAGTTTTTAAAAACTTTTTTTACTTTACATCTAACTCTTTACAAACTATCTTGTATATATCTTCATGAATTGACTCTATATCACGTAATTTTTTCTTAGTATCTACACATTTAATAGTTTTATAATTATGTAATTTAGCTAACTCTAAATATGCTTTTTCTGCATTCTTTATATATATAGGATTATTTTCTGCCTGATCACCAGGTTCTTCTCTACCTCTTTTAAGTTCAAATACTTTTTCAGAAGGCATATATAAAAATATAGTTAAATCAGGTCTAGGTAATTCTAAAAAACCATATTCAATACTTTCTAAATCTTTGTAAAGTTTTATTCTTTCTTCTTTATCAAATATTTTACCACCTTGACAACCCATATTACTTTCTACATACCTATCTAAAATAACATCTATACCTTGATCTAATAAATCAGTAATTAATTTAGCATTATACTTTCTATCAGCAGCATAATATAAAGAAGCAACTTTAGCATCTACATTACCTGCTCCTTCAGGAAAGAAACCATCACATATATATTGTTTACCTAATAAACATCCACCAATTATTTTACCAGTTGGTGTATCATACATAGGAAAGCTTAATCTTTCTATCTTTCTTCCTTCTTTTTTTAACCTTTGCACTAATAAAGAAGTTTGTGTCTCTTTACCAGAACAATCAGTTCCCTCTACAACTATTATTTTACCTTTCATTAAAATCCCTACCCTTACATCCCTATAATAACATAATTAGCAAATCATTAAAAGTGTATTAGATACACATTATACACAAAAAAAAAGAAATTATTAACTATTAATAACTTCTTCTACTATTTCTTTTAAATTATCTTTATCTAAAGCATCTCTTAATTTATTATTCTTTTCATATATATGTAATATACTTTCATAATAATTTAATTTATCCATAACTACATTAATAGTTTTAGAAACAGCACTTCTACTAATATTCTTATCATCAGCTATTTCACTTAAACTCATATCTTCTTGATAATAATCTTTAAAACTATTAATTTCATTATCAGTTAATAAATCACCATATATATCAAATAATGCATTATAGTAAACAAAATCCTTCATTACATCATATCCTTAAATAAACCATAAATATAATTTTCAATATCAAATGCTTTAAGATCAGTCATCTTTTCACCTAAACCAATAAATTTAACAGGTATTTTAACTTCTTCTTTAATAGCTAAAACTATACCACCTTTAGCAGTACCATCTAATTTAGTTAAAACAATACCAGTAATATTAGTTATCTCTTTAAATGCAATAGCTTGACTAATACCATTTTGACCAGTAGTTGCATCTATTACTAATAATGTTTCATGAGGAGCACCAGGTATATGTCTTTCTATTACTTTATTAATCTTTTCTAATTCTTTCATTAAATTAACTTTATTTTGTAATCTACCAGCAGTATCAACAAGTACTATATCTACATTTTCTTCTTTAGCTTTAACTAAACCATCAAAGACTACTCCAGCAGGATCAGTTTCTTCTTTACCATAGAAAATACATCCTGTTCTATCAGCCCATTCTTCTAATTGTTTAACAGCACCTGCTCTAAAAGTATCACCAGCTACTAACATAACCTTCTTACCTTCATTTTTATATTTATAAGCTAATTTACCTATAGTAGTAGTTTTACCTACTCCATTAACACCAACCATTAATATTACAGTAGGTCCTTCACTAGCAATATTAATTTTATCAGATAAAGATTGATTATCTACATATATAATAAATAATTCATCAACTATAATTTCATTTAAATAAGCTGTATCAGTAATCTTTTCTTTCTTAACTCTATCTCTTAATCTATCCATAAAAGACATAACAGTATTAACACCAACATCAGCATTAATTAATAATTCTTCTAATTCATCGTAATATTCATCATCTATCTTAGTATACTTAACACCTAATAAAGATAATTTAGATACAAATTCTTTTCTAGTCTTTTCTAATCCTTTATCATAAGTTTCAATATCTTTAGCTTCTTCTACTTTATTCTTATTTTGTTGCTCTTTAACAAAATTTAACCAATCTTCATCATCTTCATCATCTTCATCAGATTCTTCATCATCAAATTCATCTTCGTCTTCCTCGGCTTCTTCTTCTTCAGTTTCTTCTTCCTCTTCAGATTCTTCCTCATCCTCAGACTCTTCTTCAATCTCTTCTTCATCCTCAGATTCGTCATCTTCAACTTCAGAATCTTCTAGTTCTTCTTCCTCTTCTTTAGGTTCTTCATCACCTAAAGCAGGTAACTCATAATTTTCTTTCTTTATCTCTTTATCTTCAGATTCTTCAGGTATAGTATCTTCATCAATATCATTAACTTCTTCTACATCATATTCTTCTTTAACTTCTTCTACTATATCTTTCTTTCTACTTATAATACTCTTTATTTTATCAAATAGTCCCATATTTCTTCACCAATGATATTATAACTTACATTAACCTTTTATGCAAAACAATTAATAATATTAAACTAGACATAAACTAACAAATATATTATAATTACTATTAGCGAAGAACTATACTTTTATTTTATTTATTTAATATTTGAAAGGAAGAATTTTTAATATGAAAGAGAAAGACAGTTTTACTTCTGTCATTGCTTTAGGTGGTCTTGGAGAAGTTGGTAAAAACATGTATGTTTTTACTCATAAAGATGAAATATATATTATAGATGCTGGAGTTATATTCCCTGAAGATGACTTATTAGGTGTTGACTACGTTATCCAAGACGTAACTTATTTAAAACAGAATGAAAGTAAAATTAAAGGATTATTAATAACACATGGACATGAAGACCATATAGGAGGTATACCATTCTTATTACAAGCAGTTAATATACCTAAAATATATGGAGCTCAAACATCAATTGATTTAATAAGACATAAATTAGAAGATCGTAATTTATCCTATGATAATTTAGAAATAATAACTGAAGATACTATTATAAAATCAAAATATTTTACAATCGAATTTATTGCAACTACTCACTCTATCCCTGATAGTTTTGGTATAGTTCTTCATACACCAAACGGAGATATTATCTCTACTGGTGACTTTAAATTCGATTTGACTCCTATCGGACCTATTGCTAATTTCCATAAAATGGCAGCAGCTGGTGCTCATGGTGTAAAACTATTATTAAGTGATAGTACTAATGCCCTATCAGAAGGATTTTCCAAATCAGAAAACTCTGTAGATGAAGCATTAAGTGATATAGTAAATGGTTATAATGGAAGAATTATAATTGCAACATTCGCTTCTAATATATATCGTGTTAAACATATAGTAGAAACTTGCAAAAAGAATAATAGAAAAATAATAGTATTTGGTAGATCAATGGAATCAGCTGTTAATATAGCATTAAATAATGGTATATTAGATGATAAAACAATGTTTATAGATACTAATCAAGCAAAGAGTTTAAAAAAGAATGAAATATGTATATTATGTACAGGTTCTCAAGGAGAACCACTTGCTGCTCTATCTCGTATAGCTCAAGGTACACATAAACAAATATCATTAATGCCAGATGACTTAGTAGTCTTCTCATCTAATCCTATTCCAGGAAATGCAGCTGGTATTAATAGAATAATTAATAAATTATATTTAAAAGGTGTAAGAGTTATTACTAATTCAGAATTTAGTGATATACATACATCAGGACATGCTAAACAAGATGAATTAAAATTAATGTTAAGACTTATAAAACCAGAATACTTTATGCCAATGCATGGTGAATATCGTATGTTAAAAGCTCACTCTGAGTTAGCTCAGATGTGTGGCGTTAAACAAGAAAACATCTTTATAATGCGTAATGGAGATTCACTAATCTTAGATGATGAAGGATGTCATATGGGAACACCTGATCAAGCAGGAGATGTTTATGTAGATGGTTCACGTATTGGTGAAGTCGGATCTGTAGTTATAAAAGATCGTAAGTTAATGAGTAAAGATGGTATTCTAATTACTATAATAAATTTAAACCCATTAACTAGAAAACTGTTGATAAAACCTAACATAACAACAAGAGGTTTTATTCTAGTAAATGAAAATGCAGAATTAATAGAAAAGATTGAAAAAAGAACTACAGAAATTATTACTAAGTTCTTAAATGAAAACACATATAGTTATACAGATTTAAAGAATCAAATAATTTTAGAACTACATCCATTTATTAATAGTTTAACTGGTAGAAGACCAACTATCTTACCAGTAATAATGGAAGTAAGAGAATCTAAAAAAGACTAGTTGACTAGTCTTTTTTATTTTATGTAAAACCGCACGTAAATACATTAACAATACAATTTACAATCTTATTAACATATACTATACTTAAATCATAGAAGGAGAATAAATATGAAAAAGATTATATTTACTATTTTATTGGGTATACTTTTAATTCCTTCATTCGTTAAAGCCGCAACTTTAATTGAAAATTTAGAGGTAGAAAGAAGTGCTGATACTTATACATTCAATATGAGCAAAAACTCATGGACATATACATTATATACAGATAAAGAAACAGCAAATATTAAAGTAACAGCAAAAGATGGAGTTACAGTAACTGGTAATGGTGAAGTTCCTGTACAAGAAGGAGCTAATCAATTAACAATTACAGCAACAGATGGAACTGATACTGAAACTTATACCTTAAATTTAAATGTTGTTAAAGTAGAAATTAAAGACGGCGAAATAGTAAACCCACCTACAGGACATAATATCAAAACTATATCAATCATTTCATTATTAGCACTTGGTATTATAATAACTGTATTAAACAAGAAAAAAGTATTCTATAAATTATAATTAATAACGACTCAATGAGTCGTTTTTTTATGCCTAAAAAAAGAAGCTATTATTTAGCTTCTTCTTGTGCTCTAGTTTCTCTTATAACTGTAATCTTAATAGTACCAGGATATTGCATATCCTTCTCTATCTTCTCTTTCATTTCACGTGCTATCTTATAACTTTGAACGTCATCAACCTCTTCAGGTTTAACCATAACACGAACTTCTCTACCTGCTTGCATTGCAAATGTTTTTTCAACACCTTCAAAACTATTACCAATTTCTTCTAATTGTTCTAGTCTCTTAACATAATTCTCTAAAGAATCATTTCTAGCGCCAGGTCTAGCAGCTGATAAAGTATCAGCAATTTGTACTAATACAGCAATTGTACTTGTAGCTTCTTCATCACCATGATGAGATTTAATTGAATTAATAACAACAGGATCTTCATGATATTTCTTAGCTACTTCAGCACCTAATTCTACATGACTACCTTCTACTTCAAAATCAATAGCTTTACCTATATCATGAAGCAAACCAGCACGTTTAGCTAAACTAACATTCTCACCTAATTCTGCAGCCATTAAACCACATAATTGAGCAACTTCTTTAGAATGTTGTAAAGCATTTTGACCATAACTAGTTCTAAAATTTAATTTACCAATTAAATTAACTAATTTTGGATCTACTTTAGTAAGTCCTAATTCAACACATGTAGAATTACCCATTTCAGTAATCTTATCATTTAAATCATTACTTACCTTTTCATAAATTTCTTCAATTCTAGCAGGATGGATTCTACCATCTTTAATTAATGTTTCAATAGCTATCTTAGCTATTTCTCTTCTAAGAGGATCAAAACTAGATATTACTATTGCTTCTGGAGTATCATCAATAATTAAATCAACACCAGTAACTGATTCAATAGTTCTAATATTTCTTCCCTCTCTACCTATTAATCTACCCTTCATTTCATCATTAGGTAAACTAATAGTACTAACTGTTTGTTCATTTGCTACATCATTTGAATAACGTTGCATACTACTAACAATTAGATTTCTTGCAGTTTCATTAGCTGTTAATTTAGCTTCAGTTTCTCTTTCTTTAATATACTCAGCAATTTCTAATGACATAGTTTCTTCAACACGTTTCATTATCATATCATGAGCTTTCTCTTTAGAGAACTTAGCTATAGATTCTAGTTGTTCTAATTCTTGTTTCATTAAGTCATCAATTTTAGCTTCTTTATCTTGTAATTCTTTTGCTTGTTTAAGTAAATTACTATCCTTTTGATCTAACATAGCATCTCTACTTTGAAGATTTTCTTCTCTCTTATCAAGATTTTTTTCACGTTGAAGAAGTCTTTCTTCAGATTCTTTAATCTCAGCTTTCTTTTCTTTTACTTCCTTATCAGCTTCTTGTTTTAAACGATAAGATTCTTCTTTTAGCTCAGCTAAAGCATCTCTTTTTTGCTTTTCAGCTTCTTTCTTTGCTTGTTCAATCAACTTTTCAGCTTTACCCTCTGAATTCTTGCCACGGATAAAACCGATAATTAAAATTATAATAATACCTAAAAAAAGTCCTACAAAAAGTGCTAAAATGACTTTTGCCATTTCTGTCATTTTATACCTCCAACTTTTATTTATAGAAAAATTATGACAATTTAATCATCTATGTAAATATTATATAAACATTTACACTTTTTTTCAAGAAAAAATGCTTCTATTTAGAAGCATATATTTTATTATAATAAACCCAATAAGCTATACCAAGTATCGGTAAATAAAGGAAACATAAAGGATATATATTACTTTTAGTTATAGGAAATAACACTATTATACCTAATATTTCTAAAGCAAATAATAATAAATATTTCTTATCATTTAAAATCATATATACACTTAAAAATACTAATATTGTAGATACAACAGCAAATAACATTACCCTTTTAATATATTTATCTATTGTTCTAACCTCAGCATAATTATATATAGGTAAGAAACTATCTTCTAACTTTACATCACTATCTACGCCAAATTCACTTCTTAAAGTATACTCTTCTTCTCCCTTAGCTCTTTCCTCGTCATAATTTTCTTTTAATTTTTTAACCATATCTTTATATTCATCACTTTTAGATATCTCTTTCATATTCACAAAATATTCAGCAACATCTACTACTTTAGCAGCATGAATACCTATTGTAGAAATAATAATAGCTAATACTAATAACATTAAAAATAAATAATTACCTAAACAACATTTTTCCTTTTTCTTCTTTGCCATCTATAATCACCTACTTTAATTATAGAATAAATAAAAATAAAAAAAGAAGAATTTATTCTTCTTCCTTTACACTTTTCTTCTTAGTACTCTTTTCTTCTTTTTTCTCTTCAGTTGGTTTCTCCATACCATTTAAAATACCAAAATGTTCTCTAATTTTATATTCAATTTCTTTTTTCATAGTAGGATTATTATTTAATAATTCTTTAACATTTTCTCTACCTTGGCCAACTTTTTCACCATTGTATGAATACCAAGCACCACTTTTATCTAATACACCTATTTCAGCAGCTAAATCAACTATTTCACCAGTTTGACTTACACCTTGACCATACATAATATCAACTACAGCAGTTTTAAATGGAGGAGCAACTTTATTCTTAACTACTTTAACATTAGTCCTATTACCAATAACATTTTCACCTAATTTAATAGCTTCTGCTCTTCTAACCTCTAATCTAATAGAAGAATAGAATTTTAATGCTCTACCACCTGGAGTTGTCTCAGGATTACCAAACATAACTCCAACTTTCTCTCTTAATTGATTAATAAATATAGCAGTAGTTTTAGTTTTATTCAAAGTTCCAGATAATTTTCTTAAAGCTTGACTCATTAATCTAGCTTGTAAACCTACATGAGAATCTCCCATCTCACCTTCAATTTCAGCTTGAGGAACTAATGCAGCAACTGAATCAATAACAATAATATCAATAGCTTCACTTCTAACTAAAGCTTCACAAATATCTAAAGCTTGTTCCCCAGTATCAGGTTGAGATAATAATAACTCATCAATATCTACACCTAAATTCTTTGCATATACAGGATCTAACGCATGCTCTGCATCAATAAAAGCCGCTCTACCACCACGCTTTTGTACTTCAGCAATAGCATGTAATGCAAATGTTGTTTTACCAGAAGATTCTGGTCCATATATCTCTACTATTCTACCTTTTGGATATCCTCCAACACCTAACGCAACATCAAGTGCAATTGAACCTGATGATGTTGCCTCTATATTTAAATGAGCATCAGATCCTAATCTCATTATCGATCCTTTACCAAATTGTTTCTCTATATTAGCTAAAACCGCCTCAAGAGCTTTATCTTTTTCGTCTGTTTTCATGTTTACCTCCCAATTGTAATCACATTAATATTGTATAACACCGTTTTATCATTTGTCAACAATTTTTCGAACATTTGTTTTTATATACACTTTTATCACAAAAAAAGGATTTTATCACTAAAACCCTTTTTAAATTACATTTCTTTAAATATAAAATCTTTATATGCTAAGAAATACTTAACACCAGAATAAATACTTAATATAGTAGCTAAATAAACTAAACCATCAGATACATAAGTACCAGCTCCTATAAATGCAAAAGGCATATCATAAAAGAATGTTAATGTTAAACCTATCATCATACATATAGTTTTAATTTTACCAGGCCAACTAGCAGCTACTACTTTACCTTTATTACCAGCAGTCATTTTAATACAATCAACTGCTATATCTCTAGTTATTATAATAACTGGAACTACAACAGGTAAAAAATGATCATAAGCAAGTAGTATTAAAACACCATTTACTAAAACCTTATCTGCAACAGCATCAGTTACTTTACCAAAATCTGTTACCATATTTCTACTTCTAGCTAAATAACCATCTAAGAAATCAGTAATAGAACCAATTGCAAATAATACACCACATACTAAGTAAATAGGATTAACTGCAACATTTAATATAGTATATTCTTTTATATTAAATACTCCTACACTATTTAAACACATTACAATTAAAACAATAACAGCAAGTACTAATCTTGCACATGTAATCTTATTTGGTAAATTCATACCTTTTTTCTTTTCAACTTCGCTCATAAATCCTCCTAATTAATAATATGACTTATCATATTAGTTGTTCTATTATCAATAGTAATAGCTTTAATAGCCCATATAACAACCAATGCAATAAAGATAGCCACTATGATTATAATAATCTTTTTTAATTTACTATTTTTCCTATCAATCGAATTTGTATAAGGAGAAACAATCTTATTTTCAACAACTACCTCTTCTTTACTCTTCTCTTTAATAGCTTTTTCAATATCTTCTGTCGGAATCTTAGAAGTATATTCAAATAAATATTCATTAAATTGATCTATAATCTTTTCTGGTTCCAAACCTAAATATTTAGCATAATTACGAATATATTCTTTTAAAGCAAATATATCCTTAAAACAACCAATATTTCCATCTTCAATATTTTCTAATATTAATGGCTTAATCTCTAAATCAACACTGGCTTCTTCTAAACTAACTCCAGATTCCTCTCGAGTAAGTTTTAACAGTTCGCCAATCTCGTTCAAGGATTACTCACCTAACTTTCTAAATAAAAATAAATAAAAAAAAATAAACTAATAAGCCACGTTCTGTACTTCTTACGAAGCGACAAATATTTATCTATCTATTTCTAGATCTCTTACATCGTTCTAATTCCTAGTAAAAGCTCCCCTACCAAAATTTGGGTTTCTCGCTCATGGGGTTTACCACGTTCCACTACAGATATTACTACCTGTACTCGTCTCTTTGGCACTTTTATATCTAATTTAATCCCATAGGGATTATTTCGAAGCCGTTAGCTAAAAGCTACCTAAGGTTATTTTTTCCCTTAGCATGAACACTACTTCCATCACAGGAAGTGCGAGCTTGGACTTTCCTCTATATTATACATATAGCATTTGTCTAATTTATTTTTTATTCTTCATTCTTACCATATACAACTTTTTCAAGTTGACTTAATCTTCTAAGAAGGTCAACATTACTAACTGAAGTATTTCCACTGCTAGCTTCAGCAGCTTCTATATTAGCTTTTATTCTTCTAAGTTCATTCTTTAACTTATTATTTTCATCATTTGCAAAAGCTAACTCTTTCTTCAAATTCTTAATCTCAGTGATAAATTCATTATAATCATTAATAACTGTATCCAAGAACTTATCAACTTCTTGAGGTCTATAACCTCTAGCATCAACCTTAAATTCTTTATCTAAGATATCCTGTGGAGTTAAAGCTATTCTTTCATTATACATAAATATCACCCTTCTTACGTTTATAATTATACATATTTCATCTCTTATTTGTCAAGGTAAGCACATAACGCATATTAATTTAAAACCTCTAAATACACCAAAAATACTAATTATTAAAAATTATTATGAAATGCCTAATAATCGTCAAATAATTACTATAAATAATACTAATAATCTATATTTTATCCTCAATATATAGTATAATTAATTAGGTGATATTTAATGCATTACCCAAATAATATACAAAAAAGCTATACAAAAATAGAAGTATCACACAAAAATAGAGGTATGAATCTCGAAAATAGTATCAATATAAGTAATGAATATTACTTAAAAAATGATATAGCACTTATTTATAAAAAACCTACTCCAATAGGTATAGTAGATGTATCATATCAAAATGATAAAAAAATAATAACAAAAGCTTATTTTAAAGAACCATCTACTCTGGACTATAATGGTTTATATAAAGGAAAATATATTGAATTTGATGCTAAAGAATCACTACAAAAAACTTCATTCCCTTTATCAAATATACATGAACATCAAACAAAACACATAAGAAACGTTATAAGACATCAAGGAATAGTATTTTTAATAATAAGAATGAATGATATAACATACCTACTTACAGGAGAAGATTATATTTCTTATATTGATTCACATAATCGAAAATCAATAGAATATCAATATATAGAAGAAAATGCCCATATAATAAAAGAAGGTTATACCCTTCCTTTAGATTATTTAGATGTAATAAATAAAATATATTTTAAAGGAGAATAAAAATGGCAAAAACAAATAAAAAGAAAAAAGAAAAGCAAAAGAAATTAAATGTTCCTAAAATACAAGCTCCTACTAGAAGAGGAACACTTGTAGTAAATGATAAAAAGATTAAAGAAGGAAAAAAGAAAAAATCTAAAAAAGGAAAAATATTAAATGTAATATTAGCCCTTCTTATGTTAGCTGGTATCTCAATAATGGGATTAGTAGTAGCATTTGCAGCTTATATAGTAGTTAAATCACCAGAATTTAATACAGATTTATTATATAAGAAACAATCAAGTGTCTTTTATGATAAAAATGGTAATGAAATAGGACGTGTTGGTGCTGAAAACAGAGAATTAATCTATTATGAAGATATACCTGAAGTATTAATAGATGCTATTGTAGCAACAGAAGATTCAAGATATTTCCAACATAATGGATTTGATATAGTACGTTTCGTAAAAGCATCATTTGGACAATTATCTGGTAATAAAAATGCTGGTGGTGCTTCAACACTAACCATGCAAGTTGTTAAAAATACCTTTACTTCTACTGAAGCATCTGGTATTGAAGGATTAATAAGAAAATTTACAGATATCTATATGTCAATCTTCTTAGTAGAAAAGAATTATACAAAAGAAGAAATAATGGAATTCTATGTTAATGCCCCATTCCTTGGTTACAATACATATGGTATAGAAGAAGCATCTAAAACATATTTTGGTAAATCATCTAAAGATTTATCACTTACAGAAGCAGCAATAATTGCTGGAATATTCAATGCTCCTACTAACTATAACCCATTCTATAGTATAGAATTATCTACAAAAAGAAGATCTATAGTATTAGGTTTAATGGTAAGACATGGATATATAACAGAAGAACAAGCAGAAGCAGCAAGAGAAATTCCAATAGAATCTCTATTAAAAGCAGATGAATATACAACATTAAATCCATATCAAGTATTTATCGATACTGCTGCTGCTGATGTTGAAGAAGCAACTGGTTACAATCCATATAATACTCCTATGGAAGTATATACAACTATGGATCGTGATATGCAAGATGTCTTTATAAAATTAAATAGTGGTGAACTTGGATATAAATGGCGTAATGATTATGTACAAGTTGGACAAATTGTAACAAGTGTTAAAGATGGATCTATTCAAGCAGTTAATGGTGGTCGTGATATCGGAGCCAGATTATTTAATAGAGCAACAGATATGAAAACACAAATTGGATCTACAGCAAAACCAATATTTGCTTATGGACCATTTATTGAATATGAAAACGGAAATACTGGTACCCTATTCTGGGATAATAGAATGACTTATTCAAATGGTACAGTAATCCGTAACTCAGATAATAGTGTTATGGGTGAAATAACAATGCGTATAGCATTAGCTAATTCAAGAAACATGCCTGCTGTACAAGCATTTATGAAAACAGATAAAGCTGGTATTGCAGAATTCGTACATAACTTAGGTATTAATTATGGTGATAACTTATATGAGTCATATGCTATCGGTGGTGGACTTACAATAAGCCCAGAAGAAATGGCTGGAGCTTATGGAGTATTTGCAAGAGGTGGTTATTATATTAAACCATATGCCTTTACTAAAGTAGTCTTCTTAGATACAGATGAAATATATGAATATAAATATACTAAATCAAGAGCTTGCTCTCCAGAAACAGCATATATGATAACTAGTATGTTATTAACAGCTACATCAGTTGGTACAGCTGGACAAGTTAATGTACCTGGAACAGATGTTGCATCTAAAACAGGAACATCTACTTATTCATCTTCAGCATTAAGAGCTAATAATGTACCATCATCTGCATCAGCAGATAACTGGTTAATTACATATACACCTGATTATGTATTATCAATGTGGTACGGTGTTGATAGATTAGCACCTGGACAATATACAGACTCAGTTGAAGGTGTTATGCAAAATAGAGCAATGCATAATAGAATATCTAGTAGAATTTATCCAAAGAATTCTAAATTCTCAAAACCAAGTGGTGTTGTAGCATCTAAAGTAGAATTACAAACATTCCCTTCACAATTACCATCTGCTTATACACCATCAAGTTTAATTAGAACAGAATTATTTAAAAAAGGTACTGAACCTAGTGAAGTATCAGAAAGATTTAATACATTACATAATCCAACTGGATTATCAGCAACAGTTACTGATAAAAAAGTAACACTTGATTGGAACGCAGTTCCTACTCCAAATGCAATAGATAGCGCATACTTACAAAAGTATTATGAAGAAAACTATGGACAATTTGCTGAAATATATTATCCAAAGCGTATAGCATATAATAATGAAGCTATTGGTTCATTAGGATATCAAGTATATCTAAATACACCAAATGGATTAACATCATTAGGATATACAACAAATACATATTTCACATATGATGCACCAAGTGCTGGAACATATACATTTACTGTCCAAACAGCATATAGTATCTTTAGATCAAATGCTTCTCCTGGTGTTCAAGTATCAGTTACTGTTAAAGAACCTATTGTTACTCCTCCAGAACCAGAGCCTCAGCCTGAACCAGAACCAAATCCAAATCCTGATGAAAATGGCAATGGAAATAACAATAATAATGGAAACAATAATGGTAATAACGGAAGATTGGATGAATAATAAAAGATCTCATTAAGAGATCTTTTTTTTATCTTTAAATTTACAATCATCATAGAATAAGCATTCATCACATAAAGGATTACGAGCTTTACAAATATATCTACCAAATAATACTAATTGATGATGAGATTTACCCCACAATTCCTTAGGTATCTTTTTCATTAATTTCTTCTCTACTACTAATACATCATCATTCTTATTAGCAAGTCTTAATCGTTTACTAACTCTTTCTACATGAGTATCAACAGCAATAGCAGCAACATCAAATAAATTAGATAAAACTACATTAGTAGTTTTTCTACCTACACCAGGTAAACTTTCTAAATATTCTCTATCATTTGGTATTTTACCATTACATTCATTAACTAATCTATTAGCTATTTCTTTAATATATAAAGCTTTCTTAGTATAAGAACCACATGGTCTAATAATATCTTCTATTTCTTTAATATCTATTTTAATTAAATCATTTAAATCATACTTAAATAATACTTTAGTAACTTCATTTACTCTTTTATCAGTACATTGAGCAGATAATACAGTAGCTAATAATAATTCATAATCTTTATTATAATTTAATTCACATTTAGCATTAGGAATCATTATATCTAATTTCTTATTAAAATCAATTATCATTATTTAACCAATCAAATTCTAAAATATCTTGTTCTTTTTTAGATATTTCTTTATCTTCATCTTTCTCTACTCTATTATTCATTAAATGATTATTAACATCTTCCATAGATTTAAAACCTTTTTTCTCCCATTCATATATTATTTTATCAATATATCTAAATCTAGGAGCACCATTATAAATAGCTTCATCTAAAGCACCTATAATTAATTCTAAAGAAGTACCACAAGATAACCAACCATTTATTATTTCTAATTCATTACTAGATAAAGTTCTACCTAACTTTCTTTCAAAAGTTTGATATATATCAATAGTTTTCTCTTCATTAACTTCTTCCTGATTCTTATCAGTAATAGTACTATATAAACCATCTAAATTAACCTTCTCAGTTGATTTCTTATCAGAATCTGATATAGTATCTAAACTAACTAAATTCTTCATCATAAGGCTATTAAATGCCTCCATAACAACATTTAATTCTAAACCTAATATCTTACTAATTAAATCAATATCTAATTTATCATTATAATTATTATCTAAATATAATAAAACCAAAAATTCTTCTAAAGATAACTTCTTTAAAACAGCTACATTAATTAAATAATCACTAACAACAAATTTTTTAGCTCTTAAAACTTTACTTATCTGCTCCTTCATGTACCCATCTCCATCTATTATCTTTCAAGTAATCACTAATAACAGAATAATTATTATCTAATTTATCATCAATTATTAAATCTTTCAACTCTTTATAAACATAACCAATTATCTTAGAAGGTTCTATCTCTAATATATTACAAATAGCTTTACTACTAATATCTATATCAGAAACACTCTTAATAACTAATTCTTTATCTATCTTACTAATCTCATCAGGATCCATACCCATAATACTACCAGCTACTATAGATACATAATAACCATAATCAAATAAAACATGTTTATCTACAAAACCCTTATTTAATATTTCTCTAATAGCTTTAATATTCTTCTTCTCTTCTTTAGAAAAAGGATACTCTCTAGTAAAAGTTAACTGACTAAACATACCACATATATCATTAACATTAACTAATCTATCATAATTAATACCCATTATTTCTAAATAACCTAATCTTCTTAAATAATCCATTCCTTTAATACAATTCTTACTAACTAATATTTTACCTAATTCATCTTTTATTCTATCTAAAGATAAATCATATATTAAATCTCTATTATTCTTTAAACTATCATATAACTCTTTCTCAATAGTAAAATTTAAAGTAGTAGCAAATCTTATTGCCCTTAACATTCTTAAAGGATCTTCATGTAATCTTTCTTCTATATTACCAACACATCTAATTACTTTATCTTCAATATCTTTCTTACCATTTAATACATCTATAATAGTCCCCTCTTTATTCATACATAAAGTATTCATAGTAAAGTCTCTTCTTTGAATATCATCAACTAAATTATCAACATATTCCATCTCTACACAACGACGACTACCATTATATCTAACATCTCTTCTATATGTAGTAATATCTATTCTTAATTTATCAGTATTTATTCTAACAGCTCCATATTCATTACTATTACAATGCATATCATAAAATATATTTAATATATCTTTTACTTTAGCATTAGTACAAATATCTATATCAGTAGATTCTATACCTAAAAGATAATCTCTAACATAACCACCAACTAAATATGCCTCAAAACCATTATCTTCTATTCTACTAAGTACTTCATTAACTGTCACATATATCACCATCTTAATTATAACATATATATTTATCTCTATTTTTTAAATAATCTTAAAGTGTAAATAAAAAAAGATAGTTTATCTTAAACTATCTATTCTCTTATTAAAATCATCACTCTTACATACATAAGAACCAGATACAACCATATCTACACCAGCATTACGTGCTTTAGCTATAGTTTTATCATTAATACCACCATCTATATTAATAATATAATGATAACCATTTTGTTCTCTAATATCTTTTAAAGTTTCTACTTTATATAAAACTTCTTCCATAAATTCTTGTCCCCCTTTACCAGGATGAACACTCATTACTAAAACTTGATCTACATGATTTAATAATGGAATTATATGACTTACTTTAGTTTCTGGATTAATAGCTAAACCAACCTTCATATTAGTATGTCTAATCATATTAATAACATCTATTGGTTTTCTATGAGATTCATAATGTAATGTTAAATATTCAACATTTCCAAATTTAGCAAATTCTCTAACATATTTATTAGGAGAACAACACATCATATGAACATCTAATCTTTTATTACATTTCTTAAACATCTTTTTTAATTCAGCAACATCAAAGTTTTTATTTTCAACAAAAATACCATCCATCATATCAACATGGATATAATCTGCATTTGATTCATCTATCATCTTTATAGTAGTATCTAAATCATAATTACTACTAATAAAAGAAACCCCTACTTTCATCTTTCTAACTCCTTTAAAAATAACAAATAGTTATCATATCTACTCTTTAATATATCATCATTTTCTACAGCTTTTTTAATTCCACAACCTATTTCTTTATCATGAATACAATCTCTAAATTTACAATCATAATTATTAAATTCTACAAAAGTAAATTTTAAATCATTCTTATCTATATTCAAATCTAAAGAACTAAATCCAGGAGTATCTACTATATAACCATTACCTATTTTATATAATTCAACATGTCTAGTAGTGTGTTTGCCTCTACCTAATGCTTCACTAATATCATCAGTTTTTATTTCTAAATTACTATCTAATCTATTTAATAAACTACTTTTACCAGCACCAGTTTGACCACATAATACAACTATACTATCTTTAATAACACTTTTTATATTATCTAATTCAGTATTATAAAAACACTTAATACCAATTGAATTATAATATAATTTATATTTAGATATAATATCTTCTTCTCCTCTAGATAATAAGTCTATCTTAGTAAATATAACTATTGGTTCTATATTATTATATGTAACAATACTAATTAATTTATCTAATAAGAATAAATCTAATTCAGGTCTTTTAACACTAGCAATAATAAAAGCTTTATCTACATTAGCAACAACTGGTCTTTTAAGTTCATTCTTTCTAGGTAATATATCAGTAATAACGTTATTATCTATATCGATAATAACGTTATCACCTACCATAGGACTTATTTGATCATTTCTAAACTTACCACGTGCTCTACAACCATAAATTTCATCTGCACATTTAACTGTATATAAATTACTTATTATTCTAACAATTTGACCCTTCATTATTCATCTAACCCTGTACCAGAACTACTATTATTACCAGTACCACAATCTTCTTCCATAGGATTACAATCATTATTTTCTTCAGTACTTGCTCCACCAACATATATTGTTAAAACAGTACCACCTAAAATAGGATAACCAGGATCTCTACTTTGTTTACCAATAACACCCTCTGGATAATCATTACTTGTAATTACTTTTAATGTAACATTAACTTCATCACAGAAATCTTGAATTTCTTGAATAGTATAACTACCATCAGTAAAATCAGGATATGTTTTAACTATATCAGGAATATATAAAGTAATATTAGAACCTTCACTAACACGTGTACCAGGTTCAACATCTTGTTCAATAATCTTGTTTTCATCATAATCATCAGCATTTTCTACTTCTTTTTTATTGATTAAAACATTCAAACCTTTAGCTTCTAGACTACCTTTAACTTCTCTATAATCCTTACCAACATAGTTTTGAATTTCTACAGTAACAGAACCTTTAGAAATATATAAAACTATAGTAGAACCTTTACTCTTCTTAGTACCAGCAGCTGGTGTTGTCTTAACAATATCGCCTTCTGGGACATCATCACTACTAGCTTCTTTTTGTTCATCAGAAATTTCAAAACCAGCATCTTGTAAAACATCTACTGCTTCTTCTACAGTCATACCAGATACATCTGGAACAGTAATAGGTTTCTTATTTAATACTTCATCTTTTAAGAAGAACATAATAACAACAACAATTAATAATAATGCAACAAATATAGAAGCTAATGCAATTAATATTCTATTTTCTTTCTTAACTTCATCAACAGTTATTTGTTTAACAGTTACGTCATCATCACTAAGTTCATCAGTATCTTCCATCTCAACTGCTTTTTCAACTTGTTTAGTAAATTTCTTACCGTCACTATCTAATTCAGCATATTGATAAACATGTCTCTTCTCATCTTTTCTAGATTCATCTAAACATGTTTTTAAATCTTCATACATTGCTCTCGCATCATTATATCTATTCTTAGGATTCTTAGCAGCACTCTTTAAAATAACATTCTCTACTGCTTGAGGTAAATCAGGAATCTCATCTCTAATACTAGGAAGAGGTTCTTTTAAATGTTTTAAAGCTATTTCTACAGCATTTTCACCTCTATAAGGTAAATTACCTGTTAATAACTCATACATTAAAATACCCATTGAATAAATATCACTTTTTAAAGTACTACCTTTACCAGAAGCTTGTTCTGGAGGTAAATAATGTACACTACCCATAACAGAATTAGTTTGAGTTAATTGAGTAGCATTCATTGCCATAGCGATACCAAAATCAGTAATCTTTACCATACCATTTTCAAGTATCATAATATTTTGTGGTTTAATATCTCTATGAATAATATAACTATCATGAGCAACACTTAATCCATCAGCTATTTGTGTCATAATATCAACAACTTCAGGAACAGTTAACTTACCACGTTTCTTTAATAAATCTTTTAAATTCTTACCTTCAATATATTCCATTACTATGAAATATTGACCATTATCATCACCAACATCATATACTTCAACAATATTAGGATGACTTAAACTAGAGGCATTTAAAGCTTCTCTTTGGAATCTTCTAACAAACTTCTCATCATTTGCTAAATCTCCACGTAATACTTTAACTGCTACATCTCTATCTAGTATAGTGTCATAAGCCAAATAAACATTAGCCATTCCACCTTCACCAATAGTTTTAATTATTTGGTAACGATCGTTTATTTTTTGTCCCTTCATTATC
>JAEEGL012400253.1_pt1 | contig 38976 bp, 34 predicted proteins | sample 9134231 | NCBI WGS metagenome assembly JAEEGL01 (sample SAMN16246548, study PRJNA631951) | gut metagenome | biome: gut microbiome; feature: rumen; material: fiber-attached | host: Bos | place: Iran: Karaj | collected 2018-10 | reverse complement strand
CATTGAGACCGGATTTGTTGGATGAGTAGAATAAACTAATACTCAATGCTTTTTAATTCCATAGAATTCTTGCTTTTTCTGCCAGTAGTTTTTCTGCTGTATTGGTTTGTTTTCGGTAGGTTTATCGATAAGTCGAAATGGCAGTTGTGCTTACAGAATGCCTTTGTAGTTGTGGCAAGCTATGTATTCTACGGTTGGTGGGACTGGCGTTTTCTTGTTCTTATTGCAATAACATCCTTCTGCTCTTGGATTAGTGGAATAATGATAAAACGCGTTGAAGATGGAAAAACTATTGATAATAAAGTTTCAAGGAAGAGAAAACTGATTACAGCCGTCAATATTGTAATCAACCTTGCAATATTGGCGACCTTTAAGTATTATGACTTTTTTGTTACGGAGTTTGCAAAACTTTTCCACTTGTCTGCCGATGGCATATTGCTCAATGTGATACTTCCTGTCGGCATATCGTTTTACACCTTTCAAGCGTTGAGCTATAGCATTGATGTTTATCGTCGCAAGATAGAGCCAACTCGCGATGTGATAGCATTTTTCGCATACATATCGTTTTTCCCTCAGCTTGTAGCCGGACCAATAGAGAGGGCGACAAATCTTCTTCCGCAGTTTCTAAAAAGGCGCGAATTCGACTACAATACAGCTATTGATGGATGCCGTCAGATATTGTGGGGATTGTTTAAGAAGATTGTTGTTGCTGATAATTGTGCGCTGGTTGTAAATCAGGTATTTGACAATTATGCAAATATGCCTGCAAGTATGTTGTTGATTGGCGCGCTCTTCTTTACTTTCCAGATTTACGGAGATTTTTCTGGTTACAGCGACATTGCCATAGGAACAGCCAAGCTGTTTGGAATAAAGTTAATGCGCAACTTCAATGTGCCGTATTTTAGTCGTGATATTGCAGAGTTTTGGCGAAGGTGGCACATTTCTCTCAATACATGGTTCCGGGACTATGTATATATTCCGCTCGGAGGAAGTCGTACAGCTACTGCAAAGGTTATACGCAATATCTTTGTAATCTTCCTTTTAAGCGGATTCTGGCACGGTGCAAACTGGACTTTTATTGTATGGGGAGCCTATCACGCTTTGCTATTTTTGCCACTAATTCTTTTGGGCAAGAACCGCAAATATACCAATGTCGTTGCCGAAAGCAAATTGTTGCCAAGTGTGAAGGAAATATGTATGATAATAGTAACATTCTTGCTGGTAATGTTAGGCTGGATCATATTCCGTGCAGAAACCATAACTGATGCTTGGCAATACATCGTCTCATTGTTTAGTACGGAGATATGGCGCGCATCATATACTCTTTTCCAATATCCGACAAATTCTTGCTTTATATTGATAATGTTAGTGGTCGAGTGGTTGCAGAGAGAAAAGAACCATGGTTTGGACATGGGATTCACTAAGAAATATTCTTGTTTGAGATTTATTGCTTGTTTAATTGTTTTTATTGTGATTGTAATGTGGTTGTCTTCTGGTGAAGGCGAAGCTTTTATTTATTTTCAATTCTGAATTATGGGGAAATTTATAAAACATATAGCAATATTCTTATTTGTAGCCACATTATTTTTGTCTATTGTTGAAATTTTTGTTCGTCATATTCCCAATAGTTACAAGCATAATTTGGAAATCCTGGAACAAAATAGAGATAGCGCTGAAGTAATGATATTGGGCTCTTCTCATGCAAAACAAGGGATAAATCCTAGATGCTTTCATCAAAAAGCTATCAATATGGCTTTAGATGGGCAGGGAATACCCATCGATGCTTTTATATTGGAAAGATATGCAGACAATTTACCTAATTTGAAATATATTATACTGCCAGTTGATTATCAGACATTATATATGTTTGATGCATATGGTTCTAATGATAGATATATGTATTACAATGTATATTATGGATACGAACCTAATGCTTTTTCTATTGAAAATTATGAAATATTTCACTATAAATCTATAATACAGAAAATTAGCCATTTTATTCAAGGAAACATTCATTTATGTGATGATTTAGGCTTTGATACTGTTGAGGATAAATGTACTGACGGCTCTGAATGGATGCTGGATTATCAAACCGTTCCCAATTTAGACAATCCTTCTGTTTTTAACAATGATACCATTTATAAAAACATTGAGGCATTGAATAGAATAGCACAATATGCCCAAGAAAACGATTTGTATTTGGTTATTGTTTCAATTCCAACACATCATTCATTTTATGAAAAAACAGATTCAGTACAAGAATCTTTTACTAGATGTAAAATAGAAAAAATTGTCGCAAAATCCGAAAAAAATATGTATTTCGATTATTTTGAAATGCCTCTTGATGACAATGATTTCTCTGATGCTACGCATTTGAATGTTTATGGTGCTGAAAAATTCTCAAGAGTTCTTGCCAATAAGTTGGATTCCATCGAATTATTAAATGCTGAGAGGTAGATTTTTATACAGAGAGTTGCAATAATCAGCCACATAATATTGGGCTTTCTACGTTAATGTCGTGGTGTGATAAGTCTTTTAATGATTTGCCCTTCGCTCTGAATTCATGTTTTATTTTATTTTGTCTCCGCAAAATTCCCTTCTTCCGCATTTTTCGCAATGTGACCCCATCCATACGCTGTCGAACTGGTTGATAGCTGATTCAACTATTTCTGGATCGTTGGTGTAAATTCCAGCTTCGAAGTTCCGTTTTTGTGGACTTTTCATGCCTATGCCTGCACCGGTAAGGTTTGCCGAACCAATATAGACGCTTTCCATATCGAAAACCATAATCTTGAAATGTACGCGCGGACAAAGTACTCGTTCTAGGTTGGTGCATAGGATGGGGTAGTGGTCGAAGTCGGTGCGGAAGTTTTCACCAGGTTCCTTTGCATGTATAAGTCGTATTTCAACTCCTTTTTTCAGCAGTGAGGCAAGTATGCCAAGCATTGGCACAACATCGTTTCCTTGCTTTATGTACAAATCCTTGATGTCGGCAGTGCCAATCCAAAGGGTACGCTTTACATTTGTGAGTTTTGAAAGCACTTCGGTGTAGTGCTGCTCGTTGGCTACATATTTAAGAAATGGCGACATTCAAAATTATTCTATTGCAAACTTAATCTTATCTTTCCCGATCTTTACAAAGTAGATTCCTGATGCAATTTTGCCGAGCGAAATTTCATTGGTTTCCGATTCGGCTTTGCGCACAAGAATAACTCTTCCGTTGATGTCGGTGATTATAAGTTGCTTGCCAAGCAGTTCGGGTGCGATATGAAGCTTGAAATCACCGTTGTTTGGAGAAGGGTAGAGGGTAATGCCGCAAAATTCTTCATCGGAGATACTGACTGTAGTCGTGTCGTTTGCTATCGAGTAGTTGTACCAGCCAATGTTTTGTGCCGAGTCGATTGCTATGGAACTTATTATTGCAAAGTCCTGGTTTTCTTCGACAGAGGCTGGTGCAAGAATGTCGCTATTGTCGCCAACAGTTATGCTTGCGGTATTACTACGCGAACGGTAAATCCGGAAATTATCGATATGTGCAGTTGCTCCACCGTTGCGCAGGGCGACAATGTTTCCTTCGGTAAAGAAATTGGCATCGGTGTACGTGCCGTAGTAGTGGTCGTCGTAGTAAATAGTGCTCTTGCCGTTGGTGCGGTCGTAAATAAGTTTTACGTTGTGCCAGTTGTTGCTATCCAATGGCAAATCGATGCACTTTTCTTGCGAATAGGTGTCGTTTTCTACGCGGTAGAACTCAACTCTCGACGAACTTGTCGATAGACGGAAATAGATGAAATATCCGTTGCCATGGTTTTCAGTTAAACCATTTGTACTCATGTAGTGCAAGCCTATGCGCTGGTTGGTGGCATCGGGCGACATCTTGAAGTTGAATTCGTACATATATTTGTCAGCCAAAGTCTGGTCAACTGTTGCATAAATGTTCGATGTGGCGGTTTCTGTCTGGATTAGGTGTCCGTTGCTTATGCTCCACGAGCCAGCAACACTTGTCCAGTTGCTGCCGATTTCGTTGTCGAAGTCGTTGTTGGCAAAGCCGTTTGTATTGTTGGCAATCCATTCGTTATCTGCAAGATATTTAACACAATAAAAGCGTTCTGTCACAAAATTGTTTTCATTGTCGTCGAATGTGGCTTCGAAGTCGGTTCCGTCCCATGCATGGTTGGTGCTTATTTCGGTTACAGGAGCTGTCCAGTCAACCTTGACGTCTTTCTCGAAGTAGTCCGACCACATTCCGTTGTTGCCGAGAAGTATGGTTCTTATTTTTCCAGCATAGCTTCCATTTGTGCTTTCGTAGCGGATGTCACCATTTTCACCAATTGTGACGGCAAGGTCGGCACTATTGTTGCGCAGACGTGATACATAGATGTCCTTGTATTCGGTCTGACAGCCAGCAGAACGCAGCGAGAAGCAATCTCCTGATGTAAACGGATTGGAGTCGTTTAGCGTGACGGCGACAATGTCATCTACATAGCAGGTAATCTTGCCAGTGTTGGTGTCGAAAGTAATCTTGATGTCGTACCACTGACCAGCATTTATGGTATATGAAAGCGATGTGTATGTTCCTCCGTTTTCCGAATAAGAACCATTGACATACTTGTAAAGCTGTGCCGTATTGTTGTCTGCACGTATAAATAGCATGTAGCCGTTCTGACGTTCGGCATTGTCGGTAAAGAAGTAGAAACCCGAGCGGCGATTCGAGCCTTCGCCTGTGATTTTCATCTTGGCGTGGTAGAGGTAGGTGTAGCCGCGTTCCTGATGTAATGTGCAATGCAGATTGGTGCTAGTGAGGCTTTCGTCGCTTTGCATGATAGAACCTGAATTCATTGCCCAGGTGCCGTTGGCATTTGTCCAGTTTTCTGGAATAGTCTGTTCGTCGAATTTCTCGTAGAGAGTTCCGCGAGCAGTGTTTGTTGTCCATTTGCCGTCTTCCTTGTCGAGAATCTGGTAGAATGCCTTGTTGGTGTTGCTTCTGTCGCTAAACGATACGTTGAAGTTGCTGTTGTTCCAATCGTTGGCGGTGATTTCGGTTGTAGGCGGAATGGTATCTCCTTCGGGCAGGATTATGTTCCATCCGCAGGCATTCATTTTCTGAGCCACCTGAACGCGGAAATTCGGCAGCATTGCGTAAAGTGTTTCGCCTGGGCAAGTTGTGCCGAGCGAACCACTTGCGGTCTGGTTTACATCGCGGTGTCCCGAAATGCGGTAGCGGCTGAAAGTGAATTGTCCAGCCTGATTTGTGATGTCCGCTTGCGATGTCGGGTCGAGTTGCTTGTAGTCGTACCACCATGCAAGCATATCCCAGCATTTTTCGAGCTGCACATCGGTAGGTGCTGTGGCCGGAGCATCGGAGTTGCCTATAAAGTTAAGTCCTATTGATTTCGTGTTGCAATTTCCTGCGTGTGCTCCATGTACATCTCTTGTAGGCAAGTTTGGATTGTAGCGTCCCTGATACATATTTCCCGATTTGTCGAAAAGGTAGTTGTAGCCGATGTCGCTCCAGCCGTTGCTATTGACGTGGTAGTTCCAGTACGAGCGCACAACGGCGGCACCGTCGGTGTAGGTGTCGGGGCTTGCTCCGTGGTGTATTATGGTGTGTGTGCATGTTATGTATGCAACAGAGTATGTCGGGTTTAGGCATTCTGCGTAGCTTCCGCACCACGACGAACGAGGAACGTATTCGGGGAATTCAAGGCAGTCGCCATCGCGGGTAGCATTGACGTGTGTTGTTTGGTTTGCTGCTGCTTCGTTTTCCGATGCGATGTCCTGAAATACGAGTTCTATCTTTGTAAGTTGCACATTTACTGGTGGAAAGATTAAGAAATCAATCGAATCGTGCATATTGAAGTCGAATCCGAAAAGCAAATCGGTGTAGAAAATGTTCGGTTCTATGTCCTCGGGACGGAAATATCCGTGGTCGTCGTGCCAGTTGGTCCATTTCTCGCCCTGTGAAGTACGGTAGTAAACGAGGAAGTGACCTTCGGGAGCATTGCGGTCGGTAGCATCGAAACCTATTGCGAACGATGTAAACTGTATTGGCGCTTTCATACGGAATCCGTATGCGCCATCGGCATTGGGTTTCAATGGTTCATCAATACTGATACGCATGAGCGTTGTCCCACTTTCGGAGTGAACTTTTTCTGTCTTGTAATTAACCTGGGCAAACGATGCCAACGATATGGCAATCAATGCTATTGCAATAAAAAACCTCTTCATGTCCAAACATTTTTAACAAACAAAGGTAGTAAATTTTGTGTAAAGTATAGTGTTGATGAAGAAAAATAATTCTGCTGGGCAAAATATTAGAACAATCCAGGAACTGTTTCTATGTCAAATTGTGGATTTACGACGATATTTCCTTTCTTGTCCATTATGCCGACCTTGTCGTTTTTTAGAAGAAAATATACATCATGTTCATGTATTATAATCTCGTAGTCATTGTTTAGAATGGTTTTGCCTTTTTCGTTAATTATTCCCCACATGTCGCCTGTTCTAACTGTTGCAAATCCATTCTCGTCGAAGTTGTGCGCGTAATCGTACTGCAGGGCAATTTGGTTTTTCCCTGTTGCATCAATGTATCCATATTTTTCGTTTATGCATACAGCGGCCAGCCCGTTTGCCGAAAAGTCGTAAGCTTCGTCGTATTGTATTGCGATTACAACTTTGCCGGTATTGTCTGCATATCCATATTTATTGCCGCTTTTTATTTTTACAAGTCCATTTTCAGCAAATTCTCCTACATGTTCGTATTGCGGAGCAATTATGTTTTTCCCAGTATTGTCAATGTATCCGTATTTGCCAGATATTTCAATCTTTGCCAGTCCATTGTTGCAAAAGTCCCATGCATAGTCGTATTGCGTGTCGATTACTAATTTTCCAGTTTCATCTATGAAACCATATTTGCCGTTTAGCCTGACTTTTACAAGACCATTATCAGCAAAATCGTATATGTAGTCGTATTGCGGACTAATTACATATTCTCCAGCCTTGTTAATGAATCCGTACTTGTCGTCTATCATTATTTTTGCCCGTTCGTTTTTGCCAAATTCCCATGCAAAATTAAATGTAGGCTTGATTACAAAGTTTCCTGTCTTGTCGATAAAACCCTCCTTGCCGTTGGACTTTACTCTTGCCAGTCCGTTTTCGGTGAACTCCCATGCTTGTTCGAACTGTGGCTCAATTACTATTTTTCCAGTTTTGTCAACATATCCCCATTTTTCCTTTTGGTTTACTGGAGCATATTCGCTTTTACCGAAACTATATGCGTCGTCGTATAGTAGAGGAATTGTAATTTGACCTGTTTTGTTGACAAATCCCCATTTGTCTTTTTTGCCTACTAGCGCTAGTCCGCTTTCGTCGAATTCCAAAACACTGCTAAACTGTGGACTTATAACGATTTTGCCGGTCTTGTCGATGAGTCCAAGCTTTCCTTTCTTGTTAATTACAGCAAGGCCGTTTTCATCAAAAGTTTCGGCATAATTATATTGCGGTTCGATTACAATCTTTCCCGTCATGTCGATGTAGCCCCATTTGCCTTTCTGACAGATAGGAATAAGTTCGTTGTTTTGGGCAGGTGCCAATGTGCTACATATGGCTATGATGTTTAATATTAAAATGATACGTTTCATTTTTTCTTTTTATTTTCCTTTTTCTCTTTCTGTTCAAAATATTTTTCCTTGTATTTCTCGTAGCGTTCTTCCCATTGCTCTATGCTTTCGTCGTCGAACTTTATAGAACCGATGAGACCCATTAGGTTGCGTATGTGCGCAGCGCGGGCGGAGGCTTTCTTGGGGCTGCGTTTCGGATCGCGGGGATTAGGGTAGGCTGCTACAATCTGCGAGGCTTCTGTTTTGGTAAGATTTTTTGCACTTTTGTGGAAATATTCCTGTGCAGCGGCTTCGGCTCCATAGATGCCAGGACCCATCTCTATGACGTTGAGGTACACTTCCATAATGCGTTCTTTCGGCCAGAATAGTTCGATTAGAAAAGTCTGATAAACTTCCAGTCCCTTGCGAATCCACGAACGTCCTTGCCACAGAAAGACATTCTTTGCAGTCTGCTGCGATATTCCGCTTCCGCCACGGTTGCTCTTTCCCGACTTGTGCTCCTCTATGGCAATGTCGATGGCTACTCGGTCGAAGCCATTGTGCCCAAGGAACATATTATCCTCGCTGGCTACCGATGCATCCACAAGGTAGGGCGAAATTTCGTCAAGCGATTTCCATTCTTTTTTCAGCGATTCGCCTTCGAATACCGAGCGCGAAATCATTGTAAGCGTAATGGGCGGATTTACCCAGCGGTAGAGTATGGTTGTAAGCAGGTTTAGCCCGAAAATGCAAAGTATTGTTATCAGTATTCCTTTTAAAATTTTGCGGAATATTGATTTTCCACCTTTTTTATTTGTTGACTTTGGTGAGGATTCTTTTTTTGCGCTTTTTTTTCTCATATTATGATTGTTGTTGTGTGTTGCTATTGATTTCGCAACTGTCTTTTCTTGTTATGCAAATGTGTGAAAATGCGAACATTATGGCAAAACTTACAAGCAGATAGTGCCGCAGCAATATGCCATCAATTAGGAATATGCACGATGGAATTATGGCAAGAGCCATGCTTTTCCAGTTGGTACGTTTGTGAAAGTATAATGCATATACAAACCAGTATGCAACAAGTAGTACTATGTTTGCAATAAAATATGCAGCAAAATGCTTTTCCGATGCGAATCCGAATTCGGCAATCCCTATGTTGAAAGCCATTAGGAACATCGAGCCGTACCTGCCTATTTGCTCAAGAATGTACATCGAACGGCAACATTCGCACTTCGTTTCCTGCCCCTTGAACTTTATGGCGTACCAAATGTTAGGAATCAACATCAGTACTACTGTGATGAGTCCGAAGATGTTTATCCAGTTCAAACCGTCGATTATGCAGAAACTTTCCATGCTAAAATCCGTTGAGTGTCATGTATAGTGTTGGCAGACAGAGTAGGAAACCTAGAGCTATAAGCACCAACATGAATTTCCAGATGAACTTGAACCAGAGGTTGAAAGGAATCTTTGCCATTCCCAATGCTCCAATCAAAACGCCGGATGTAGGTGTTATCATATTGGTAAAGCCGTCGCCAAACTGGAAGGCTAGGACTGTTGTCTGCCTTGAAATCTCGACAAGGTCGGAGAATGGCGCCATAATAGGCATTGTGAGTGCTGCTTTTGCCGATCCCGATGGGATAATAATATTCAGGAATGTCTGTATTCCGTACATTATCGACAGCGATGCTTCTTTGCCTGTGTCCTGCATTCCGCTCGATAGGCTGTTCATTATGGTGTCGATTATGTTGCCGTTGGTGAGTATGGCGATGATACCGCCGGCAAGACCGACAACAAAGGCAGCCGAGAAAATATCCTTGGCTCCGTCGAGGAACATTTTCACAATGTCGTTTGCCGACCTGTCCATGGCTATGCCTGCGGCTATACCCATGGCTAGGAAAAGTCCTCCGATTTCTTCGACATACCAGCCGTAGCCCATAACTCCGACAATCAAATACAAAACAGTGAATAACAGCAGGTTTATGATGTAAAAATGCACCGACTTGCGCAACATGAAGAACGATGTGAGAATGAAAAGCCCTGAAACTATCGGTATTGCGGCGAACTCGAATTCTGCATTTCCAACTTTTAGTTGGGAAATGGGGTAGAATATCGAGAACAATATAACAGCTATGGAAACAATTACATAGCTTGCCCATGCCGATTTCGGGGTGTAGTACTCGATGTCGTTGGCGTGACTGCTGTTGTTTTTGCGCCAGTATTCGTCGATGGAGTAGGTGAGGCTCTTCTGTGGATTTTTCTTTATACGCGATGCGTACCAAAGTATAAATGTAAATCCTACTGCGTTAATCACAAGCCAGCAAACGAACCGGTATTCCCATCCGCTAAACAACGGCAAGTCCGACATTCCTTGTGCAATTCCAATTGTGAATGGATTGAATATTGCTCCGGCAAAACCAAGATGAGCAGCCACATATACGAGGCAAAGTCCTGTGATTGAATCGTATCCCATTGATATTGCCAGCGGTACGAATATTATTACGAAGGCTATGGTTTCCTCGCTCATGCCGAAAATGGCTCCGAAGGCACTGAACAATGTCATTATCAGCACCATTATGATGTTGTTTACACCAATCTTTTGGAGGAACTTCCGCTTTTCAAGGCGTTTGCTGAAGCGAAGAAACGAGTTTATTCCTGCTGCCAATGCGCGGCTTTCGTTCAGAATCCAGAAACTTCCACCGACAAGCAGTATGAATGCAATGATACCGGCTTGTTTTTTGAATCCGTCGAAAATAGAGGTGAAAACCTGCCATGTCTGCGGACTGGCATCCACTTCGTGGTATGAGTTTTCGACAATTACAGTTGTGCTACCGCCGTCGGCAAGAGGCTTTTGCGTACGCTCGAATTGTCCTGCGGGCACAATCCATGTGAGTATTGCTGCAATGACTATAATTGAGAAAACAATGACGTATGTATGCGGTACTTTCTTGAACATCGTTTAATAAAATTTGATTGCAAAGATAAAATTAATTTACGATTTACAAGGTACGATTTAACTTCGTTGAGCTAAAGGTTACGATTGATTGAGGGGTGGTTTGAAGTTGTTTAAGTTGGTTTTAAGTTGGCTGTTAGCCTGCGGGCCTTATAGCCTTTTAGCCTTCTAGATCTTTGGTTTTGAAGTTGTTTGAAATGGTTTGAGGTTGTTATAAACAATATTAAACTCAGAAACTTTCATACGGGCGCAGCCCATATAAACTTACAAACGGTGTCAGCCTTTTACAATCTTCTGGCATATCGTTTCTCCGTCCGATGCGATTTTTATGACGTAGATGCCCGCAGGAAGTATACTTGTGTTTATGATAATAGTTTTATTGGCGCTTTCGCCTGACATGACTTTGTGCCCAATAGCATTTGTTATGGTATAAGTTGTTTTGGCTGAATTTGTTTCGATTTGGATATAGTCCGAAAATGGATTCGGGAATATTGAAATGATATCTTTGTTCCTGCTTTCGACAGAAAGTATTTCTGCAGCTCTCCAGTTTTCGGCGAGGCTGTTGTCGGCGTTGATGTCGATAAGTTCGAGAAAACTACCGCGACCGTTTGCTTCTTGAGGCCATGGCTGTAGGCTGCTGTATGTTACTTCGTCAATGATGTTTCCCCATGCATCGAGCAATGCTATTCGTTGCCAATTGTTTGAGAGATGTCTGAAGTATTGTCCGAAAGGATTTTGGACGTAATTTTGTTTGAAAGTTATGCTGTCGGAACAAATTATAGCGGACTTATGTGGCATTAGATGGGAATTTATTGGGAATTTGTAACTTATTCCAAGTCCACCGAAGGATATTCCTGTAAGATTGACTTGTTCGTCGCTGTTGTTTGTAATTTCGATGAATTCAAGTTGGTCAGGGTTGTTCGTGCCTATTTGTTTTGGATTGTAGTTGATGCGCGATATTACAAGGTTTGGAACGCTTTCGTCGTCGCATTGTTCGTACGTGCTTAATTTTGTGTGCATCCAATTGATGCGGTTGTTTATCCAAGTTTTCATCGAATCGATGTTGCTTTCGTGGTGGTCTGTTTTTTCCCACCTTTGGCAATCGCGTGTTATTGCATCTGTTATAGGAACAATAGCTTCATCGATAAAAGCAAAAACGCTTTCGTTGTTCAGTGGCTGTCCGTTGTCGGTAAGTTCGTGCCAGCGTCTTGTCAAGTGACATTTGAAGTTAGGATTGTTGAATAGGTCTGTCCAGAATTTTGCGCCTTCGTTGTTGTAGTTTGAAAACTGCCACACGTTGTATCTGCTGCGGTTATACTGGATGTCGTTTCCAAATGTGAGGTTGAAGTCCCACACTGGACCGGCGCGCAGTTTCCCTTGTATGTCCTTGTGGAAATAAGTGCTTACTTGATATATGTCGACGTTGGAAGAGAATTCTCCTATCAGCATGAAGTCGATGAACGAGGGTATGTCAATAAGAGCAGGAAAACCTACGTCGATAGCCTCGTTCTGCATGCTGATCTGGTTTGTGAAATTCTGATAATAGTTCTGCACAAACTCGATTTGGCTCTCTGTTATCATTTCTGCATTCGGATACGTTATATTGTATACTACTGTGTCGGAATAGGGAATGTGGTATGAAATGTCAATCCATGAAGTAGAATCGATATCTCTGTCGGCCTTGAATATGTAAGCCCTGTCGTCATTGATGTTTTCACCTTGATGATGGTGCTGTACGTTGATTCTGTCTTTGCCGGCTTTCATTTTCTCTGTAAAGATGTATAAGCCTTTGTAGTCTCCGTCGATTACTACTTCGCAAAATCGACACCTTGGTGCGTAGTTGCCAATTTTTGCCGAAAGCCCATACGAAATGAAGTCGCGAATATACGACGGGTCGAAGGCTATGCTGTTCAGTATCCAGTCATTTTCGGGTGGAAGTCCAAGTAGGCTGACATTATTGTTTTCGTCAAAAGCGTGGAATGTGTGTAATTTATATTGTTTCTTTGGCGAATATTGCGAACTGTTGCCACGAATCTTTATGTCGATGTCGCCATTGTAGTTAAGTGTGCGAAAATCGCTGGTGTCCGACAGTTGGTTAATTCGGCCGTCTTCGTGGTATATTATTTTCATTTTTGCCCTAACAGGATTTTCGTTGTTGATGCTGTCGTTGCATGTATTTATTACAATAATAGGCAGGGTGCTACTAGAAAAATCTTGTGCACTAGCAAGCGATATGGCAATTAGCGCGAAAAATGATAGGATAATATGGCGGACATATTGTTTCATTATTTTGCAAAAGTACAAAAATGATGCAAAAAAAAGATAGTGCAATAAAATTGCACTATCTAATATTTTTGTAGTTGTGTGTAGTCACTTATTTTGACATGGATTCCTTTACTTCCTTGAAACGTTTGCATGCTGGCAGTTGCTTGTAGTATGCACCGCTTAACTTTGGAACAGACAAGATTGCATCTTCGGGAAGTCCTTCGAAAGCATCGTCGGCAATTTCAACGTTTCCACCGTCAATTCTTACATATGTGAGATTTTTGCAATTCTTGAAAGCTCCTTTTTCGATTCTTGTTATTGTGGATGGGATTCTTACGTTGGTAATGTCGCAGCTGTTGAATGCATTAACATCCAAAGTTGTAATATTGAACGGAATATTATCTCTTGTAACCGAGTATGGGAGTTTCAGTTCTCCGCTTACATCGTCGTACGATTCTTCGCTCATGATGTATGGCGTTTGTATTCCGTATGATATGATAGAAGCTGTGCCTTCGTCCTGGTTTGTGACGTTGCAGATGAACTTCTGTCCAGTTTCGGCGGTTACCCAAAATGTGTTTGCGCTAGATTTGTCCACATCGCGTTCAATAATTTTCTTGGCGTCGCTCCAAGGTTCCTTTGTACCGTATATGTCGGCAGTCTTTGGCGGTACTATAAGAGTAACGCCATAGAGGTAGAAGTCGGAATGAGGAGCAAACTCAGGAGGTGTTTCACTATACAGTTCGATGGTTTTTAGTTTTTTGCAATGTTCAAAAGCACCTGAGTTTATTTTTTTCATTTCTGGAGGCAGTACTACGCATTCAAGTTCGGTGCAGTTGCTGAAAGCTTCCATGCCAATTTCGGTCACCGATAAAGGTAGCAGAACTCTTTTCAGTTTCTTACATTCTTTAAACGCCTGCGTACCTATGCATGTTATCGGGTAGTTTACACCTTGGTATGTTATGCGTTTAGGTACTGTGACAGTGCCGTTGATTGCATTGTTGTACTTCTGTATTGTTTCGTAAACAAACGGAATCCATGCCGTGTCGATGGCATTTTTAACTGTTTCAGATTTGCCTACAGCGGGAGTAAGAGGGGCAATGACTTCGTACGATGGCGGAGTCTTTACCTTGTCGTACTTGTTTGCCTTGTTCGACCTAAGTCCGAAATAGAGCGTGTTGCCGTTGTCATCTACGCGTGTTATGTTTTGTGCTGCAACTGGCAGTGCCATAGTTGCTGCGACCATTAATATTAATAATTTCGTCCTCATAACTGATAAAATTATATCCTTTTTCGGTGTTAAAGTTATAAAAATTATTCCTAATTGAGGATATATTTTTTGATTTTTTTGTTGAATGTTGTTTTTACTGTTTATGACGTTGATAATTAATGCTTTGTATTCTAATAAAAAACTTCTTTATAAGTAATTTGTCAGTTTTGTGCCTTATGCATTTTTAGAAGTCGCTGTTTTTATGTAATTTTGCGACTTGATTTTCGAAAATTCACAATTGATGAAGAATATACGCAACTTTTGCATCATAGCACATATCGACCACGGAAAGAGCACTTTGGCCGACCGTCTTTTACAATATACAGGTACAGTTTCTGAACGCAATTTCCAGAATCAGGTTCTCGACGACATGGATTTGGAACGTGAACGTGGAATTACAATTAAGAGCCATGCCATTCAGATGGAATATGAAGCCAAAGATGGTCAGAAATATATCCTCAACCTTATCGACACTCCAGGACACGTGGACTTCTCGTACGAGGTTAGCCGTTCGATTGCTGCCTGCGAGGGTGCGTTGTTGGTTGTTGATGCTACTCAAGGCGTTCAGGCTCAAACAATTTCGGTTCTTTATCAAGCTATAGAGCACGATTTGGAGATTATTCCTGTGCTTAACAAGATAGATCTTGATGCTGCTATGCCCGAATTGGTTGAAGACCAGATTATCGACCTTATAGGTTGCGACCGCGAGGATATTCTTCGTGCTAGCGGTAAGACTGGCGAAGGTGTCGAAGATGTGCTCGAAGCAATTGTAAACAAAATTCCTGCTCCAAAGGGCGACCCCGAAGCTCCGTTCGAGGCTTTGATTTTCGACTCGGTGTTCAATGCTTTCCGTGGAATTGTGGTTTATTTCCGCATTTTCAATGGTACTGTCAATACAAAAGATCTTGTAAAATTTGTGAATACTGGTCGCGAGTACAATGCCGAAGAAATCGGCGTACTTAAGATGGATTACTCACCGCGCAAGACTTTGTCGGCTGGCGACGTCGGATACATTATTTCGGGTATCAAGACTGCTGTAGAAGTGAAGGTCGGAGATACTATTACTCATGTCGATCGTCCTTGCGCCGAGGCTATTGCCGGTTTTTCCGAAGTGAAGCCTATGCTTTATGCTGGTATCTATCCGGTGGATGCCGACGATTACGAAGAACTTCGCGCTTCGATAGAAAAGTTGCAGCTCAACGATGCTTCGCTTACTTACGACCTCGAATCCTCGGCTGCGTTGGGTTTTGGTTTCCGCTGCGGATTTCTCGGACTGCTTCACATGGAGATTGTGCAGGAACGTCTCGACCGCGAGTTCAAGATGGATGTCATAACTACTGTGCCTAACGTTCAGTATCTTGCATATACTACCAAGGGCGAGAAGGTCGAGGTTCACAATCCTTCGGGAATGCCAGGACCAAACTATCTCGACCACGTTGAGGAGCCGTTTATTCGCGGAACCATAATCACCAAGGCCGATTATGTAGGACCTATCATCAAGTTGTGTATCGACAAGCGAGGAACTTTCCTCAATCAGGTTTACCTTAGTGCCGACCGCGTTGAGTTGCATTTCGACTTGCCGCTTGGTGAAATAGTTTTTGATTTCTACGACAAGCTAAAGAGCATTTCGAAGGGTTATGCTTCGTTCGACTATCATCAGTCGGAATACAAGCTGTCGAAGCTGGTTCGTCTCGACATTCTGCTTAATGGTGAAATGGTGGATGCTTTGTCAACACTCACGCATGTTAGTAATGCCCAGACTTTCGGCCGCCGTATGTGCGAAAAACTGAAGGAACTCATACCTCGTCATCAGTTCGATGTTGCAATTCAGGCTGCGATAGGTGGAAAGATCATTGCCCGCGAAACAGTAAAGGCTGTACGCAAGGATGTTACGGCAAAATGTTATGGCGGCGATATTACCCGTAAGCGTAAGCTACTCGAAAAACAGAAGGAAGGAAAGAAGCGTATGCGTCAGATAGGCTCTGTGGAGGTTCCGCAGTCGGCGTTCCTCGCTGTGCTTAAGCTTGATTAGCCGCTTGTTTTTGTTAACTTTCATACTTTAATAAATACTTTTCTTTGATGTTTCTGCTGATGGTATATTATATACCTTCGCGGAAAATTATTGTATACAAGATGGAAAAACCGCACGCCCATAAGGAACAGCTTCTCAAGATGCAGAAGTTGTATGCAGAATACAAGTCGGCAGTAGCTAATAAATTGCCAGACGAGGATGTGGAGGCATCTCGAATTGCGTTTTATGATATTTGCGACAACTACGACTGGATGGATTATGTTGTTGAGGAAAATGGATGCGAAAAGCTAGTAAATATAAAGGACGAGTTGCTTGTCCCTGCAAAGTATGAGCGTTTGGGTTGCTGCTGCGGAAAAGTCAACGACCGCAAATTTCCTATTTCTGCCATGTCGGATGGTAAATGGGGACTTGTGTTGCCCGATGGCGAAGGATCTGTTGTCCTTGGGTTCGATTACGATGAGATTGAATCTTTCGACAAGTTTTTTGTAGTATCGAAGTCGGGTAGGAAAGGAGTTGCCGACAAAAAAGGCCGTTTGCTCGTGCCGTGCAATATGGATGATGTTGTTTTCCGTCCTATTTTCATAACAAACGAGGATGACGGTCATTCGTGGTACGACGACTGTATGTTCGAGCTGCGCAGTGGCGACAAGGTAGGTGTGCTCACTATGGATGGCCAGTATGTTAAGCCGTCGTATGATGAAATTTTGTTTTCAGAAATCCTTGAAACCGATGAGGCTCTTGGCGCTGTACTTGATGGGCGAGATGGATGCGTTTCTGTTGATGGAAAACTTGTCCCCGATGAGGATTTTGAAAAATACGAGGACAAACTCATTTACGCAAAAGGTCGTTACAGCCATCGTTCGTCGTACAACTACGAACTGGATGTAAAAATGGGCTATGCCGAAGGCAAGATGTAAATAATTTACGATTTTGGATTTACAAAAAACAGCAGTCAGCAAATCGTCGGCTGCTGTTTTTTTGCATTTGGATATATACCTATTTTTCTTCGCTAGGATTTATATTCTCAGCAATAAGTTCCTTCAGGTTGTTGATGATGTTGACATCGTTGAGGTTCATGCCTTCGAAAACTTCCTTTACATCGGCGGTGCTAAGTTCGAAATAGTCGTCGTCGGTGGTGTACTTGATGATGAAGTTGATGTCTTGGTACTGGCAGATGAAGTTGCTGAAGCAACCTGCAAGGTCGCCTTTGGGCTGCAGGTCGATGTGCGAACGCTGGTAGTCGGCGTAGATTTCGGTACCCTTGCCAACTTCCGACTTCAGGTAGAACTTTCCATTGCATAGCTCGGAGTGAAACTTGAGCAGGGCTATGCCCATACCTATTTTGCGTTCCGGACGCGACGAGTAGAAGGTCTCGTTTATAGCATCCATCATCTCCTTGGGCATTCCGCATCCATTGTCGACAATCTTCAGCGACAGCAAGTCCTGTTTTGCGCTGTCAACCATTTCGATTACTATTTCCGTAGCTTTTGCTCGGATTGAATTGTGAACTATGTCAATTATGTGTAAATCAAGTGTTTTCATAATATTATCTGTTCTCCTGTGTGAAGTGAATTTTTTAGATTGTCGAAACTGAAGCTGTCCATTTCCAGAACGCTCGAAATTTTACCGATGTCGTCTATGAAATGTGCATCGGAACTCTGTATGTAGTTGTAGTCGCTGAACCATGGGAAGTTGTCGAAGAACTTGTTCCGCATGGCATGATAACTCAGTTCAAGTGCCTGAAACTTAAGTTTGTCTGGGACAAATACAAGTTGTGAACTTATGCTGAAGGTGCTGCGGTCGACATGTGCCGGGATGAAGATTCCGCCCATTTCGTAAACCTTTTTCTGCAGGTCGAGCATTGGCAGGTCGAGGGCATTTATTAATAGGTGTGGAACTTCGTCGAGCACATTTTCCTCCTCGTCGACCACAAACTGGTAGCCGAACTTGTCGGGGTCGTTTTCGAAAAAAATGACTTTAGAATCTAGGAATTTCTGGAACTCGGCAAGCTTTTCGGCGTTGGGCATAAATCCGAGGCAGTGGATTTCCTCCTTGGTGGTTACTTCGGCACCCATCATCACGGCAATTCCGTTTTGCTCGCCGATTCTGCGCGTCACCTCAGCGTTCAGCGTGCTGTTGTGGTCGGTAATTCCGATTATGTCAAGACCTTTCTCCTTGGCTTTTGCGATAATAGCCGTGGGGCTCATCTCGATGTCGCCACAGGGCGACAGTACGGTGTGCGTATGTAGGTCGGCACGGAATTTCATGACCTAAAAGCTTGTTATTTAATGAGTTCGTACAACTTTCCACAGAGTGGGAATGTAGGTTCCGAGCTTGAAAGTACAGCAACATCGTTGTCCTTTGCAAATTCGAGCATATCGTCGTCGGGAACACCGTTGCGAACGATGATAATTGCAGGAACGTCCTTTAGTGCAGCAATTGAAGCAACATTCTTGTGCGTCTGCATTGTAATCCAAACCTGTCCGCTTTTTGCGTTGCCCATAACATCGCTGAGCAAATCCGACGAATATGCGCTTTTTACATCAGCATCCATATTTACCTCGTTGTAAACCTTTAGGTTAAGCTTTTCTATTATTTCTTTCAGTAACATATCGTTAATTATTTTTTATTCTTATTTATCTTTAATCTTTCCTTTCGCTTAGACGTTGCACGCAACGTCTCTACAATCAAATCTTCAAATTTTCAAATCATTGAACCTTAAACCTTGAACTTTAAACCTTGAACCTTATAACGTCTTCAACTCTTCTCCCCAGATGTCGAACATCACCTTGTAGAATTCGTCCATCTTTTTGTGCGCGAAAATGCAATTTTCGATTTTGCTTTCGTTGCGGATGACATCTTCGGCAAGTGCGTTGCAAGTAGGTGCGCCACAAGCCGAACAGTCGATACCTGGCAACATTCCTTCGATACGCTTCATGTTTTCTACCATACGGAAGGCAATCTGCAGATTGTCGTTGAGTTTCAGTATCGAACGAGGCTTTATCTGGTCAACCTTTGCCATCTTTGCAATCTTTTCTGCAAATTCTTTGTTGTTGAATGCAACCTTCATTTCGTTTTCTTCAGCCTTTTGCTTGCTGTCGATTTTTTCGGCACGGTCTTTCAGCTTTTGCTTTGCAACAAACCTGTTGGTAGGGCAGAGTACACCGCCTACGCAACTCTGGTCGCAGGCTCGCATTTCAACAAAGCCTCTTACATCAATCTCTTCGTCCTCGACTTTTTCCAAGAATTCGATTGCATTCCTGATTCCATCAACGGCAAAGCACGAATTGTTGAAGTTGCGCGATTCGCCAGTGGTAAGTCCCCAAAGGACGTCTTTTCCGGTAAGACTGTGGTTTATAGGTTCTGCAATAGATTTTGAACTGCTGAGCATCAGTTTTACTTTGTTGTAAAGGAAGTCCATATTGATGACGCCAGTGATGAAGGACTTTTTGCCTTCGGCGGGACTTTTCACGGCGGCAATCTTTGCAGCGCATGGAGTTACATAGAAAATACCGATGTCCTCGCTCGGAATTCCTGCCTCAACGAGTCGCTGGCGGATAACAGCCGAAGCTATGTCGAGAGGTGCGGCAAGGTGGATAATGTTGCCCACAAGCGACGGGAAACGCACCTGTATAAGTCTTACTATAGCAGGACAATACGGCGAGATGAAAGTTTCGACGTCATCGTGCTCCGCCATATACTGGTTGTACAGTTCGCTGAGGAACGACACGGCGTGCTCAACTTCGTAGGTGTGTGTGAAGCCTATTTTCTTGAGGCAGGCGTATATCTGTGAGGTCTTCACATCGTTTGCGAACTGTCCGATGAAAGTGGCTGGTACAAGTGCGATGCGGTACTTGTAGTCGTCGAGCAGCTCGAAGTCGTCCTGCTTGATGTATATTGCATGGTTAGGACAAACCTTGAAGCATTCTCCGCAGTCGATGCATTTATTGCTGAAAATAACCGCTTTGCCTTTCCTGATTCGGATGGCTTCGGTAGGACACGACCTTAGGCAGTGCGTACATCCTGTGCACACATTGCGGTCAACGCGTAGGGCGTGGTAGAAGTATGATCCGTTTTCACTCATAGGCCAATGTTGTTTCTAAGTTTAACTTCGTTGAGGGCTTCGCCGTTTCTATGTTTCTACGTTCTTATGACAACATAGTCGTCACAATTTCATACATAAAAAATCATATTTGCGTAGCTAATTGTCAATTATCAATTGTTAATTGTCCATTGTCAATTCTTCAGAAAAACCGTCATTGTTATTGTTGTACCGACGCCCAACTCCGTTTGGATGTCAAGCTTGTCGGTGTTCTTCTTCATGTTTGGCAGTCCCATACCTGCGCCGAAGCCCATTTCGCGAACTTTCTGTGATGCAGTGGAATAACCTTCGGTCATTGCCAGTTCGATGTTTGGAATGCCCGGTCCTTGGTCGGCAACTACCATCACTATCTTGTCGCCATCGATGTCGATGTCGATTTTTCCACCGTAAGCGTGTGCAACTGCGTTGATTTCAGCTTCGTACAATGCAACAACAATACGCTTGATGCTGGCAGGGTCAACATTGAGCTGCTTCAGAGTTTTCTTTACGCTACCCGATGCATTGCCGGCATTGGTGAAATTGCCTTTTTCTATGTCAAAAGTGTAGTGCATAATTAATACATTGGTTTAATGCCGTGAGTGTAAAGTATTCCGCTTGTCTTGAAAATACTATACTCGGTCTCGATTATTGTAATGTCGTTGTCAACCGCATGTTCAACCATCTCTTCGTCTGCTTTCTTTCCGCGGGCGAGGATTATTGTGTTTATCATCGCCATTTCGGCTGTGCGGACGGTCTGTATGTTGCACAAGCCTGTGATAAGCAGCGAACATTCGCCTCCAAGACGAAGTACGTCGCTCATAAGATCCGACGAAAATGCGTTTGTCAATTCTTCCTGGCTGTCTTGGCAGCCTACAATTTTTCCGTTAAGCAATTCTGCTATTTCTTTTGCTTTCATTTCTTTTTATATTGTTTCGCAAATGTAATTCTTTTTATTGAATATTGTTTCGAAATTTCCATAAAAAAATTGCTATGTAGAGGTACCGCCAATTGTGTGTCAAAGTTGTGAGTAGACGGATTTATTTTCTTCCTGCGGGCTTTACTTTCATCTTCTTTAATATATCTTCCCGTCCAATCTGTCTCAATCGCTTTTCTATCTTCTTGCGTGCATCGGGGGTGTACCAGAAGAAGTACATGTTTTGATTTTCACGCTCTTGGCGCGATTTAGGCACATACACCTTCTCCATCGTGTAGGGGTTCAGTTCGGTGTAGTACATTACCGTCGAGAGAGTCATGGGCGTAGGAGTGAAGGTCTGCACCTGTTCGGGACAGATGCCGAGGTCGCTGATTTGTGCCATAAGTTCGGCCATATCTTCTTCCTTGCAGCCTGGATGTGCCGAGATAAAGTAGGGTATAAGTTGTTGTTTCAGACCGTATTTCTTGTTGGTGCGGTCGAATAGGGCTTTCAGCTCCTCGAACTTGGTAAACGGCGTTTTGCGCATGAGTTCCAGCACCTTGGGTGACGAATGCTCGGGGGCGACTTTCAGTCGTCCCGATACGAATTTTGAAATCACGAGTTCGAGGTATTCTTCGTTTATGCGGTCGGTTTCGGCATTGCCTGTCTTGTGCAGGGCTATGTCGTAGCGGATGCCGCTGCCTATGCTTATCTTCTTTATGCCTTTAACTTCCAATGCTTTGCGGTAAAGTTTGCAAAGTTCTTCGTGCGAGGTGTTGAGGTTGGGACAAATCTTCGGTGCTATGCACGATGGTCGCTTGCACTTGCGGCAGAGGCTTTCGTCGTTGCCGTGCATGCGGTACATGTTTGCCGAGGGTGCGCCAATGTCGGAAATGTGTCCCTTGAATTCGGGCATCCGCGAAATGCGTTCCAGCTCGGCGATAATTGATTTTTCGCTGCGGCTCGATATGAGCTTGCCCTGATGTGCGGCGATGGTGCAGAACGAGCATCCGCCAAAACAGCCACGGTGTATCGTTACCGAGTTCTTTATCATCTCGTAGGCGGGAATGTCGGGTTTGCCGTTGTAGCGTGGATGCGGCAGTCGGGTGAATGGCAGTGCGTAGATGCTGTCCATTTCGCGTTCTGTCAGCGGCTCGTATGTCGGGTTTACGATAAGCTTCGAGTGTTCCAACTGCTGGGTTATTCGCCTGTTGGTGAACGAGTTGGCTTCGCGTTCGACGATGACGAAGTTTTCGGCGTAGTTGCGCTTGTCGGCAAGAATTTCGGCATACGAATGCAGCACAATGTCGTCCTTCTTGATGTCGTTCTCGTCGCTGAGGTAGGCAATCTGCTTGATGTTGAAGCAGTTGTAGTGATGTCCGTCGCGGTTTATGCGGTCGGCGACCTCCACAATCGACTTTTCCGACATTCCGTAGCAAAGTATGTCGGCTCCCGACATTTCAAGCATCGAACTCAGTATTTTGTCCTGCCAGTAGTCGTAGTGGGCAAAGCGGCGCATCGAAGCCTCGATTCCGCCTATGACGATTGGTGTGCTGGGAAATAAGTCTTTGAGTATCTGGCAGTAAACCTTGGTGGCATAGTCGGGACGGTGACCACTTTTGCCGCCAGGTGTGTAGGCGTCGTCGCTACGCAGTCGCTTGTTGGCGGTGTAGTGGTTCAGCATACTGTCGATGTTGCCTGCCGACACGCCGAAAAACAGCCGAGGTGCGCCGAATTTGCGGAAGTCGCGAAGGTCGTCCTGCCAGTTGGGCTGAGGAACTACGGCCACGCGGTAACCTGCATTCTGCAAAACCCTGGCTATCACTGCAGGTCCAAACGACGGATGGTCGACAAAGGCATCGCCGCTGACGAGTATCACATCTACATAGTCCCAGCCAAAGGCTTTCAGTTCCTTGACGGATGTTGGAAAAAAATCGAGGATGTTTCGCTGTTCCACTTTTGTTTGGGTTGACTATCTGCCGAAAAATTCGTTCTGGAACATCGGTGAGAATCTTGTGGTTGGAGCCGTTGGGTAGAGCCCATATTCGGGGTACAATGGATGGCGGTTGCCTTCGCGGATGCTTACGACTATGCTGATTGTCGATTTCTCGGTAATCTTGTAGTCGGCACCGAAAAATCCCGAAAACGACGGCTTGTTTGGATTATAGTAGTCGTTGAAGCTTACGGCAGCAGCTCCGTATAGGTTTATTTTTGGCGTAAGCGAGTACGAACCTTTGGCAAACAGCGTGTATTGCGGATGTCCGTACATGCTTCTGCCTTCGGACGATTGCGATGGCGAGAACATGGAGTAGGAGACTGCAAATCCGCCCGAAAGGGTGAACTTGTCGGTTACCTTGTAGCCAAATTCTGGAGCTACGAATCCTGCGCCGAATGCGTGTCCTCCAAAACCGCCAACAGCAACACCAGTGTTGAAACGGCACATAAAGCGCGATTCCTTGTCTTGTTTGGTGTTAAGCGTTGATAATGAGTCGGGTTCGTACAGATACAGCTTGCCGTCCTGTGCGAGTGCCACGGCAGCGATTGCCAGAAATACTATTGCCAAAACAAACCTTTTCATTCTTGATGAAAAATTTGCCGTAAAGGTAAGCATTTAATATGAATGTGCAATCGCTGTTAAGAAAATTTTAGCGTCGCAATGCAGCAGCAAAAAAACACCGCAGTTGTGTGCTGCGGCGGAAAAACTTTATGTATTATGTAGATTTATGGGTGAAGATTCTTACTGTTTAGTGGTAATGTACACTTCTCCATCTTCGTCTAATGCATATTTTGTCTATTCGTTTGGACCGGTAAGTTGTGGCAAGAGTTTTGTTTCAACAACATCTGCTTGATAAATGGTATCTAACGTTACCGTGCCATTTTCTACTATTGTTATTCTTGGGTTTAAAAGCAAATTGGTGTTAGCAACACTTTTCATGATGCCAGTAGTGTCCTCGATAAGTTTGTCGTAAGAAGTAAGGCCATTGTCTTGTATATATGTTTCAAGTTCTTTTGCGTTTTTACAGGAAACTATGATATATAATTCTACCTTATTTAATATTTCCCTGTTGTTATACAATGTTTGTAATGTTGCCTGCTCGCATCCTATACAGCCTTCGTTGGCGTATAAAGTTAGAATTTTATATGAGGATTCCTTTATTTCCATTTGTGACCTAACAAAGTTGATTGAGGGACAGCCGTTTATCAAAGCATTCTTTCTATCCTCAATTTCCTGTCTCATAGTTTGTAAGACATTTCTGCAGGAATCAATATACGTATTGTAGTCGCGATTTGTCTTGACTAGTTTAAGGTAAGTTATAGTAATGGTCGATGCCGTATTCCTTTGTACGTTGAGCAGTTTGTCCTTATTGGATACTAGCATCCAGTATTTTGGCTCGAACATTTCTCCTAAATATTGGAAGTTTTTGTCTGCAAATATTAGCCCGCGTTTCCATTCTCCATATATTTTACCATTGAAAAATATTGGACTCACATATACTTGATTGCATTCGTCGTATTTAACCTCCCCGTAGCGGCATGGGAGCTCATGTCCATATTCTGCTGGACTTGGGAGCGGCATTATACTGTCGGCTATTGCAGATATAAAATAATGTTCTATAACGCTGTCTCGATCAAAGTCCCATTCATATACCGAAGACGAATAAGGATAGCGATATATTGGCCAATCATTTGCATATTTATGTGCGTGTGTATGTCTCTGTTGTATGCAAAGCATGCGAATTATTCATCGGCTAGCTCCCTATATACTTTTACGAATTTCCCGTTTTCGAAAAAGAAAATGCTTCCAAGGAATTCTTTGCGCTTTGTCTTGATAGGCAAATCCATAAGTTCGTTTTCAAAGTATATTGTATATTTTGATCTTTTTTTTTCTTTATAGTAATTTGTGTCGATTGAAAAAAATACCAAACTAGTATCCTGTGCTAGTGTCTTATATAGATTGGCATAGCCAGTCATTACAAAAAACAATTTATAGTCATGACTTTCGGCATATGTTTTATAATATGATAATGGCTTGCAATATGAAGAACTGCATCCGTTTGTGAATACATAGACAATGGATTTGGAATATTTCTCTAGTTCTTTTTTTAGTAATTCGGCATTCAGTTCATAAATGTTTCCCGTGTCAATTTCATTAAACTTATCTAGTTTATAGATTCGTTGTCGTTCTTTTTCTGTAAGTTTGTCATAATCGTTTGTAATTCCGTAAAAAGTACATGATGATAGGAATATGACTCCGATTGCAAAAAGTATATATTTATTCATTTTATATTATATTATTATAAGGGGAGAAATCTCCCCTTATTATTTATTATTTAATTAACTTAACATTTACAAGAACATTGGTTCTTTCGCTGCCCTTATTCAGTTTTACTGTTTTATATTCGCCTTTTAGTACAATTATTTCATTATATCCCATTTCTTCTGCAAATTCTTTAGGCATAGGCAAATCTTCGTCAATAAACAAAATGTCCTTAACTTCACCTCCAAAATTATCTGAACTACTAATTATCATTTTAGAATTTTTTTCGTATAAATAGGTGTCAAGTAATGCTGCATTTCCATTGCAATTTGAAAACCATTCACAATTGCATAGTCCTCCTCCGTATATACAATCATATTTTCTTCTTGCAATGTCACAACAAAGTATGCGAATACCAGGTATGGCTTCTTCATTTTGTATCATTGGTGCAGCTTTTTCTTTAATAATATTTCCATCATTAGCACTTTCAATATTTTTATTACAAGATGTGCATATATACATAAGTGCCATGAATATTACTGGCAATAAAAATAATTTGTTCATTTTTTTTTTTTTTAATTTGTTATTTATTAATTGTCTGGGATTCTTTTTACGCTGCAGCCTATCCCATAATCGGCAGCAGTACCTTTATGCATTTTCTATATTCGAAAATACAAGACCCTCATATTTTGCCCTCATATATCTATATATAAATATAGCGAGGGCAAACCTATCCGCCATGCAGAGAATTGTATGTATATATGTATGTGTTCATAATACAAACTCCATTAAATGTTCGATGCAATATTAAATGTTAAATTTTATGTAACCAAGAAAAAACGAGAAAATTTTAAGTAATCATAAATGTTAAAATATTTTGTATTTTATGAAATAATTTTGTTAGTTTATTGTGGTAAATTTATAGTTTTTTATAACAGATAATTTTGATTTTTGCAAAACTATGGGCGGTGGATGATTTTTATCGTCGTTTTTCTGTCAGATTTCCGTAAAAATATGTAGCGCCGCAATGCTTTGCGTCGCTACATTAACAATACGATAATCTTATTGTCGTATGATGCCATCTATTTATGTTTTACACAGCGTGCTTTGATCTTATATGTTTTCAAATTGGAAACTAATATTCCATTGTCGAACATCATGTTCCAGGCGTAGCCGCTGTTTGGCAAGAAGTCGTTGTAATGACATGATTCGTCTTGCGAGAGACTCCAGTACCAACTACTGGTTATGTTGGTTATCACTTCCTTGTTTTCGTACATCACAGTTAGTTCTTCTTTTGTCGGTAAAGCCCAGCCTGCACCTTTGGATTCGCATTTCTTCTTTGCTTCCTCCCATGTGAATATCCCATTTTCGTCAGCTGGAGCAATCACTAAACCCGACGGCAATAGAATCTCGTTTTTCTGCGAATACGCAAAAACGGGAATAATTGTCAACATTAACAAGAATAATCTACTCATAATATCATTAATTTGTTGATCCTTAATTAAATTGACTCTTCTTGTGCGTTTTATGCTTTGAAATAAATTCTCATAAATAATACTATAACTATTAACGGGTTTTACTTGGATTTATTGTAAATCATAGTAAATGTATTTCCTCATGTTATTAACATTTATATATAGCACGCAATTTTAGTTTTTTTATGCTGTTAGCCGTAAGTTCTCCACAATCTTTTCCAGGTACAGTTTGTCAATCTCGTCGAAGGTGGCAAGTTTCTCGCTGTCGATGTCGAGTTCGGCGACAACTTCGCCATCGCGGAAAATAGGCACTACGATTTCGCTTCGCGATGCACTGCTGCAGGCAATGTGTCCGGGAAATTGCTCGACATCCTCGACAACAATCGTACGTTTTTCCTTCCATGCTGTTCCGCACACACCACGACCGAATTTTATCCTCGTACAAGCCACTGGCCCTTGAAATGGACCAAGCACAAGTTCTTGCCCTGCAACGCGGTAAAAGCCAGTCCACCAGAAATGGAAGGCTTCGTGTACGATTGCCGCCACATTGGCCATAAGTGCGATTTCGTCGCGTTCCGATTCGGAAAATGCCTTTACCTGCTCGATAAGGGTTTCGTATTTCTGCTGTTTTTCGTTCTTGTCCATGTGCTATAACTTTATGATGTGAGGGGCGGGGAAGTGCATTCCTGCCATTGGCTTGTGGTTTTTGCGTGCTGTTTCTAATACCGAAATTCGTGTTTCTCTGGCTTCGAGCGGACTAAAGTCGTATATGGCGGAAAATTCCGGATGCTCGATTTGCAGGTCAATCGCGTGCATGATGTCACCGGCAATCAGCGTTTCGCCAATGTCGTACATGGTATGACCTGGCGTATGTCCGTAAGCCGCAATGGTTACAATTCCATCGATAATTGTGTCGCCGGCATGAAACGTTTCGTATCTGCCATCGTATGCCTTAAGCATGTTGTCAACCGTTTCGCTGTCTTTTAATACACCTACAGTCCAAACTTCCAATTCCAAGTCGGAAAAGTGCAGCTTGGCATTTTTGAAAACAGCCTCGCCGTCGGCAGTAAGAAGTCCGCCAATATGGTCGCCATGGAAATGGGTTATGCAAATGTCGGTTATATCGTCAGGCTGAAGACCTATAGAGTCCAGTTTTTCGAGCATATGGCCGTTTTGCGATGTGCCAAGTCCTGCATCAAAGAGAATATTCTTGTCGCCACGTTCCAGCAAAAACACATTTATCGAGTTGTCGATGTAGTCATCCGGCAAAATCTCATGTAAAAGTTTGTCGTTCTGACCTGCAAAAATGTATGTCGGCATTTTGTGCTGGCAGTCCTGTATTGCAATCAGGGTGTCTTTCTTCTGAATTTCGGGTTCGGTGGTCTCTGTTGCGGCTGGTTTGTCGCCATTCCCCGAGCACGATGCCAAAAACGTTATGGCTGCAATTAATGCAAAAGTTATATTCTTCATATTTAGTGTTTTAGAAGCAATTCTTTAAAACTACCAGTATGTCGTCAGCTTCCATTTTCTTGTAGCCGCCGCCAGGAATTGTCGATTTCGCAATCAGCGGAAGCATTTCCTCGGTTGCACCGACTTCGCGGAGTGTTGCTGGAATACCAAGTTCGCGGAAGAACGATTCGAGGCGGGCGATGCCTTCGAGGGCAACCTGTTCGTCGGTTTTGCCGGCGGTTTCGACATGCCAGATGTTCTTTGCAAAGCGGACAAACTTCGGCAGACCATATTTATATATGTATCGGTAATATGCTGGCGAAATAATTGCCAGACCTATGCCGTGGGGGCAGTCGGTATATGCACCGAGCTGATGCTCAATCATGTGAACTTCCCAGTCCTGCATTTTCGAGAGTGCGAGGATTTTGTTCAAACCCATTGTGGCACACCACATTATGTTGCTTCGTGCTTCGTAGTCGTGCGGATCGACGATTGCCTTGCGCGACGAGTTTATGAGCGACAGCATTACGCCTTCGAGCAGATAGTCGCTTGTGCAGTCGTCGTCGCCACCGAAATATTGTTCCATAAGGTGAGAGAAAATGTCGGCTATACCGCTGACCATCTGGTTTTTAGGAACTGTATAGGTGAGTTCGGGGTTCAGTATGGAGAATTTCGGGCATAGGTCGGGGAATGGGAATACGCGTCCGAGTTTCAGCTTCTTGTCCTCATTGGTGATGACCGAACCTGTGTTCATTTCCGATGCTGTTCCTGTCATTGTAAGCACCGATGCAACAGCGATAACCTTGTTTTCGATTGGACCTTGCTGTTCCCAGTAGTGTGTCCAGGCGTCGCCATTGTAGTATGCCGAAGCTGCAATGCCTTTCGAGCAGTCGACAACGCTGCCGCCACCAACGGCAAGAATGAGGTCGATGTCGTTTTCGCGCACAAGTCTGCAGCCTTCCATTACCTGCGAATAGCGCGGATTTGAGTTGATGCCAGCAAGTTCGGTTACTTTTTTGCCACAGCCGTTGAGCATGGATAAAATCTTGTCGTACAAGCCAGTAGCTTTGATAGAATTCTTTCCGTAAACAAGCAATATGTTTTTGCCAAATTTGTTGAGTTCTTCAGGAAGGTGCTCCAATGCACTTTTGCCAAAATGAATTCTGGTCGGGTTTTCGTAAGTGAAATCGTAAATCATGTCAATATCGTTTTTAAATTTATGGTGCGAAGATACAAAAAAAATTACGAATTACGATTTTAGATTTAGCATCGCAGAGCAAAAGCCTTTCAGCCTTTTTGCCCCAAAGCAATCGTAAATCGTAAATAAACTTTATCTTTGCGCCAAATTTCGTATATGTTCAAACCTGAATTGCTTTTACCGGCAGGCACGCTCGATTCGTTCTTTGCAGCCATGGAAGGTGGCGCCGATGCGGTGTATCTGGGACTCAAAAAGTTCAATGCACGCAACCGCGCACGCAACTTCTCGTACGCCGACCTTGTCAATGTTGTAGCTGAGGCTCATTCGCGGGGAAGAAAGGTGTATGTTACACTTAACACGCTGATTAAGAACACTGAACTTGCCGAACTTGTCGAGACATTGTCGGCACTTTCGCAGTGCCGTCCCGATGCGCTTATAATTCAGGATTTGGCAGTTGCAAACATTGTCCGACGATTTTTCCCCGATTTGCAGATTCATGCAAGCACGCAGATGTCGGTGCACAATTCGCTTTCGAGCAACTATTTGAAAGAATGCGGTTTTTCGCGTGTGGTGCTGGCTCGCGAGCTTACAATGCACGAACTGTCGCAATTGATGAAGTCGGTAAATGTTGAAACAGAGATATTTATACATGGTGCCTTGTGCTATTCGGTGTCGGGACAATGTCTGTTTAGCAGTTATCTGGGAGGAAATTCGGCCAACCGTGGACTTTGCACTCAGGTTTGCCGCCGAAATTTCAAGACCGAAAACGGCTCTGTTCCGCTGTTCAGCATGAAGGATTTCCAGCTTATCGACCTGATTCCCGATTTCGCCCGGCTGAAAGTGTCGTCGCTCAAGGTCGAGGGCAGGATGAAAACGCCCGACTATGTTTACAATGTGGCACGTGCTTATCGTATGGCTATCGACGATCATTCGCGCATCGACGAAGCAAAGGAAATTCTTGCGTCGGATTTCGCCCGCGAAAAGACGCAATGGTTTATGGGACACGATGTTAAGAACGCCGTCACACATAATTCCGAAACAGGTTTGCTTGTCGGTTCTATCGAAAAGGTTGAAAACGATTGCGTTGTTCTTACTTCGGATGTAAAATTGTCCGACAATGCAAAGCTTCGTTGCCGAAATGCCAGCGATACTGATGCCGAATTCATAAAAATACGTCGAATTGAAAGTTCTGAAGGTAAGCATCGTATCTATTGCAATGCCGAAGGATATTCTGTAGGTCAGGCTGTGTATCTTGTTGGATACGAGAATCATCCTTTTGCTACAAAGTTCCGTCGCCCAGTGTCGAAGAAGATTTTTTTCCCGTCTCCGCAAAAGATTGAGAGCATCCGCAGGTCGTTTCCTGCAGTAGGTTCACGTGGCGGCGAATTGCGGTTGTTCTTGCGCGTGTCCGATTCTAAAATTCTCAAATCGTTGAACCCCAATAAAATCGAGGCTGTTTTTGCAAAACTTTCTGTGAGCGATGCCGACGCTCTTGCATCAATGCCAATTCCAAGGGAGACAAAGCAGAAGATTTTTGTTGAGTTGCCGAAGTATATTTCGGAACTTCGGATCGATGCGTGGCGTAATGCTATATCCCATTTGTGTTCAGCTGGTTATACGCGGTTTGTCTTGTCTAATATTTCTCAGTTGCCGCTAGTTCCCAAAGCATGTACTGTTGCAACAAATGAGAATGTGTATCTGATGAACGATGTTTCTGTAAATTTCATAAAGTCGCAAGGTGTGAGGTATTACACTTATCCAAGTGAAAGCGATTATCCGAATCTGATTTCTGGTAGGGACAGGGGAGGAATTATCCCGATTTATTTCCATCCCGACTTGTTCTATTCGCGTCAGCCGATATCCGAAACTGAATTTTCAGATGATGCTAAGCATAAGTACGATTGTGTTAATAAACAGGGATTTACAATCGTGACGGATAAAAATCCAGTTTCGTGGACCCAAAATGTTTCAAAGTTCAGCAACAAGGGTTTTTGTAGGTTTCTGATAGATATTTCGTACGACAACAATCTTGTGCGCTTGTCGGAGATTCTTCATGCTGTAAGGAATTCTGTTAAAATACCTGGCAGTACAGATTTCAATATGAAGAAGGGCCTGAAGTAGCGGCGCAATAGCTTCGCCGTTCTATGTGCTTCGCACGTTTCTACGCTTCGCTGTTTGAATGCCTGCGGCGTTTGAATGGGCTACGCCCGTTTCTGGGTTTGAATGGCTGACGCCGTTTAACTTCGTTGAGGGCTGCGCCGTTCTCGCTTCGCTGTTTGAATGCCTGCGGCGTTTGAATGTGCTTCGCACGTTTCTACGCTTCGCTGTTTGAATGCCTGCGGCGTTTGAATGTGCTTCGCCGTTTCAAGTTTATATGTGCTTCGCACGTTTGAATGGCTACGCCGTTTGAGTTGCATTATCTGTCCCCTGTCCCGTTAGGGACAATGCTTCGGTAGGAGATAAAATCCGACCGGAGCAGGCGTGCCGTTAGGTACGCAGCTAGTCAACCGTTTCGCAGTATTGATACAGATATTCCAAGCATAGCGTTTGAGTGGCAAAAGCCATTTAACTTCGTTGAGCTAAAGGTTGGCTAACGCCGAGCTAAAGGTTAACTTCGTTGAGGGCTGCTCCGTTCTGTTGATGCAGGATGTAAATTGTAATAATCTCATAAAATTATCAAATTATCAAATCATCAAATTATTGTATCTTTGCACCTCATTTCAAATCTCTGCAATGAAGGATAGAAAAATATATTTTGAAACTTACGGCTGTCAGATGAATGTTGCTGATTCAGAGATGGTTGCTGCCATAATGAAATCGAATGGCTACGAAACTACCGACGATATTCAGACTGCCGACGTAGTTGTGATAAATACCTGTTCGGTGCGCGATAATGCCGAGCGCAAGATATGGAATCGCCTTGATTTTATGAAAGGGCTGAAGCATAGGAATAAGAATCTGAAAGTCGGTGTAATAGGTTGCATGGCCCAGCGTGTTGGCGACAAGCTGTTCGACAGCGGAGCGGTTGACTTTGTGGCTGGTCCCGATGCTTATCGTCATATTCCTGCACTTGTTGAAGAGACAGATCTTAAACCAGTGGCTGACACCGACTTTGATATAACTGAGACTTATGCAGGCATCGAACCTTTGCGTCTCGACAGAGAAAGCATTTCAGGCTTTGTTTCGATCACTCGCGGGTGCAACAATTTTTGCTCGTATTGCATTGTGCCATATACCCGAGGTCGTGAGCGCAGCCGTAGTGCTGACGATATAATCAGGGAATCGGAAAATTTGCAAGCAAATGGTTACAAGGAACTTACATTGCTTGGTCAGAATGTGAATTCATATATATGCGGTGAATATAATTTCCCGAAACTGATAGAAACCGTTGCTCGCAGAGTGCCAGAAATGCGCGTCAGGTTTACCACATCGCATCCTAAGGATATATCTGATGAGTTGCTTGAGGCAATAGCACGTAATCCGAATATTTGCAACCATATACATTTGCCAGTTCAGTCGGGAAGCAATACGGTTCTCGAGCGTATGAACCGCAAATATACCCGCGAATGGTATCTCGACAGGATTGCCGCTATCAGACGGATAATTCCCGATTGCGGGCTTTCTACCGATATATTCTGCGGTTTCTGCGGTGAGACCGAGTCCGATTATATGCAAACTGTTGATTTGATGGAGACTGTGGGATTCGACTCAGCCTTTTTATTTAAGTATTCGAATAGGCCTGGCACGTTTGCATCGAAAAATCTTGTCGACGATGTTCCCGAAGAGGAGAAGGTGGCAAGGTTGGCAAGACTTATCGAAATACAGAACCGCATATCGCTGGAGCGAAACCGAAGCGACATCGGCAAGATTTTCGAGGTGCTCGTCGAGGGCGAATCAAAACGCTCTACAGACATGCTTTGCGGAAGAACTCAGCAAAATAAGATGGTTGTTTTCGATAGGATGACGCTGAAAAAGGGCGATTATGCAAAAGTAAAAATCACCGAAGCAAGTTCTGCAACATTAAAAGGAATTGTAATTCAGTGATTTATGTTAGCGGATCCTATTAAATGTTTTTTGTAAATAAAAAATGGAATAAAAATTTGTTGTAAAAAATAAAATGCGTATCTTTACAACCGAAAATATAAATTAGAAAGGGACTGTATTATGCAAGTAAAGAAATCACCAAAAGCTGATCTCGACAGATTGAGAATCATCTTTTTAGAAATAGGCGCAGTTGTTGCATTGGCTGCATGTCTTGTTGCTTTCGAATGGTCGTCTGATGACGCTTCGATGGGGTCACTTGGCGATTTGACAATTGATGAAGTTATCGAAGAAGAAATTGACAATACAATTCAGGAAGACGAACAGCCGGAAGAACCGGAACCAGAACCGGAACCAGAACCAGAGCAGGTTATTGAAGAACTTGTTATTGTAGAAGATGACGTAAAGGTTGATGACATCAATATCAATTCTGAAGCTGATGAAAAGACTCAGACCCAAATCCATATCGTTGAGACTATCGAGATAGAAGAGGAGGAAGAAGTTGAGCCTGTTGCATTTGCTGCAGTTGAAAACAAACCTGAATATCCTGGTGGTGACATTGCTCTTATGAAGTATTTGGCAGAAAACACTAAATACCCGCCAATTGCGAAGGAAAATGGCGTTTCTGGTAGAGTGTTCGTTCAGTTCGTTATCGACAAGACTGGCGCTGTTACCAAGGTAAAGGTGCTTCGTGGTGTTGACCCAGCTCTTGACGCAGAAGCTCTGAGAGTTGTAAAGGCAATGCCAAACTGGAAACCTGGTTCTCAGAGAGGTAAGGCAGTTCCTGTAACTTATCAGGTGCCTATCAATTTCAAGTTGAACTAACTCAATTTTTAAAAGTGTAAATGATGATTTGCCCTGTCGCTATTCGGCAGGGCTTTTTTATGAAAGAAAGGACGATAATTATGAATTTTAAGTTGTTATTGTTGTCATTTTGCATTGCGTTTTGCTCTATGTCGTATGCTCAGGACAAGCAGAATGGAAATACCGTAACAGGAAAAGATGCAGAATATGCCGTCAGTGAACTCGATAGACAGCCCGAATTTCCCAATGGTAATGAAGGACTTGGAAAATATTTGTCAGAAAATATCAAATATCCGAAGAAAGCCTTGAAGAAAAACATAACGGGAAAGGTGCATGTTCAATTTGTAATCGACAAGACTGGAAAAGTTACTGATGTAGTGGCTGTCAGGGGCGTAGATAAATCGCTCGACAAGGAAGCTGTGCGCGTTATCAAGTCGATGCCCGCATGGAAACCGGGAATGAAAGACGGCGCACCTGTCAAGGTTAAGTATACAATACCTATTAATTTTAAATTATAGCCGAGTAAAATGTTTGAGTGTCAGGAAGAAGAATTTGAGAAGGCTGTCCTTGTAGGAATTGTTAACCGCCTGCAGACGCGCGAACAAGTGGACGAGTATCTCGCCGAATTAGATTTCCTCGCTAATACAGCTGGAGTAGAGCCTGTTAAGAGATTTGTGCAGAATGTCGATTCTCCCAATACGCGAACATACGTTGGAACAGGTAAACTAGAGGAAATCAAGCAGTACATTCAGGAGAACGAAATTTCATTGGTTATTTTCGATGATGAATTGCAACCTACTCAGCTTCGCAATATCGAACGTGAATTGCAAGTCAAGGTTCTCGACCGAACAAATCTTATTCTTGATATTTTTGCACAAAATGCGCGTACTGCACATGCTAAGGCACAGGTTGAATTGGCTCAGTATCAGTATCTTCTTCCTCGACTTGCTGGTATGTGGACGCACTTGGAACGTCAGCGTGGCGGTATCGGTATGCGTGGTCCTGGTGAAACGCAGATCGAAATAGACCGCCGTATCGTTCTTGACAAGATAGCAAAACTGAAGGTCGACTTGCAGAAGATTGACAAAAATATGATGCAGCAGCGTAAGAATCGTACAGGCATTGTAAGAGTTTCGTTGGTTGGTTACACCAATGTCGGTAAATCGACCATAATGAACCTTATTAGCAAGTCGGAAGTGCTGGCACAGAACAAGTTGTTTGCAACTCTCGACACCACCGTGCGCAAGGTTGTGATAAATAATCTTCCGTTCCTGCTTAGCGATACCGTTGGCTTTATACGTAAGTTGCCGACAACGCTCATCGAATCGTTCAAATCGACGCTCGACGAGGCACGCGAGTCAGACCTTATTATTCATGTGGTCGATATTTCGCATCCTTGCTTCAGAGACCAGATGGAGGTAGTGGAGCAGACACTCAAGGATATAGGAATTGTAAATAAGCCTATACTCGTGGTGTTCAATAAGATAGATGCTTTTACCTATACAAAGAAGGACGAGGACGATTTGACACCCAAAACTCGCGACAATTATTCGCTCGAAGAGTTAAAGGAAATGTATTTCGCCAAGAATGCCGATTGTGTTTTTGTTTCGGCCAAGGATTTGCAGAATATCGACGAGTTTAAGACAAAACTTTTCGAAATGGTGAAAAAGATACACTTCGACAGGTATCCGTACAATACTATTTAGTTACTTTTTCTTATTAAACCACTCTGCGATTATCCTTTTGCCGTCGGTCTGTAAAGTCGATGCAAATTCCTTAATTTCAATATTTAAGCATTCTTTCAAGTCTTTGTGCATCGTTGAAACGATTTCGTGTTTTGCAGCGCGGAGTGCTTCGCGTGGCTTCGATGCAAGAAGTTTTGCAAATTCTTCTGCCTTGGCATACAATTCGTTGCGTTGAAAAACCTCTTGCATTATTCCGTGCTGTTTTGCGTATTCTACTGGGATTTGCTTGCACGAATATACGTAGTATGCAATGTCGGCAGGGGAGATGTACTTCGACAGAAAAGATATTCCGCCTGCACCAGGGATTATGCCCATATCGACTTCAGGAAACTTCATGCGAGTTTCGGGTGTGCAGAAGCGGATATCGCAACGCAAGGCGAGTTCCAATCCGCCACCATAAACTATGCCGTCAAGTGCTGCAATTACTGGAATTTCAAGGTTTAGAAGTCCGTCGTATATGTAGTGGGCGTTGGTTGCCATAAGAACTGCTTTTTCGTAGTCGGCACCAGCGATTTCGTGCAGGTTGCCACCTGCCGAGAAAACTTTCTCTGTGCCACGTATGATTAGCACTCGGCATTCCTTGTCGTTGCGTACCGATTCAACGGCTTCGTGGAATTCCTTTAGGAAAAGCTGGCTCATGGCGTTCATCGTCGGTTCGTTGTCGAACTTGATGGTGGTGATGGTACCGTGGGTTATTGATATTGTTTCGGGCATGGGAGGGAGGTTTTTAAGTTTCTAGGTTTCTAAGTTTCAGGTTTCTGGTTTCAGGTTTCTGGATTTCTATGTTTCAAGTTGTAGTGGCGCGCCGCGACAGTACATCAAAGTTCAATGCCATGTTCCAAAGTTTCAATGTAGTTTATATTTTGTGATTCGTTATTCATTGATATTTATTTTGTCACAAAAATATAGTTTTGGTTCGGATTGGCAAAAAGGTTTAATTATCAATTATCAATTGTCCATTATCCATTGTTAATTGTTAATTGTTAATTGTCCATTCTTCATTCTCTCCTTAAACACATCATACACAGGTATATTCAGTGCTTCCGACAGTTCTGCCGTGATTTTTTCCGAATTCATTATGTAACCGCTTGGCGAGGTTGGGTTTACGCAGACGGCAATGAGCTTTGTGCGTAGCAGAACCTTTATTTTTCCACCTTTCGACAAGTAGGAGTAGAGCGATTCGGGCGTTACGAAAATTCTTGTAAAATCCTTGACAATCAGTGTGGTACTCTGAATTTCCTTTTGCATTCGCAGCAAGTTCAAAACCTTGTCGGTGACGATTCCACTGGCAAAAATAGTAGTGCCGAACTCGAAAAGTTTGTCCTTTTTGTTTTCGAGCAACAGGGTGGAGTCGATGCCAAGGTCGTGGATTTCATTGTTGTCATCAATTGCCCAGATACCTCGGTCGATGTTTAGAAGTTTATTGCTCACTGGAGATTTGTATTCCTCGATATTTATCAGGCTATAGACGAACTTTGTCTTGCGAGTGAGTTCCTTGTAGTCGTGTGAGACGGCTGCTCCTGTCGAAAGTATCATGCATTCGGTAACCGATGGAGAGCCAAGCGATTTGCGCGACAAAGCGCCATCTATAATTGTCAGTTCGCTGCCGTAGCCTTGCATTTCGCCGATTATGTCCTTTATCCACATTGTGCTTGTAGGACCGGAGAATATTAGTTTTCCGCGCGATTTTGCTCTGGCGGTCACAAGTCGTCCCAGCGATGTGCTTTGCTTCGAGATGTTTAGGATCTCCGAGGTGATTTTGCGTGTGCGGTAGTGGTTTTCGGAGGTTGTGAACAATGTGCCTGGATATATTTCGATTTCGGGCTTGTGAGTCTTGGTTACCTGGTCAACATTTTCGCCGTCGATGCCGATTGAGGTTATGGCGATTCTTGTTCCGCTGTCGCGTAGCCTACCTATAATATAATTAAGGCACTCCGTCTTGCCGGTGTTCTTTTCCATTCCGACAATCGACAACGACTTGTGCTTCAATATTTTGCTGATAAACGGCATCTGCTTAGGTTTGAATAAATAAAGGCGTGATTAACACGCCTTTATTCAATCAGCATATTTCTGTTTTATTTCTTTACGTGACGTTCCTTACGAGCGAGGTTGCTTGGTTCGAGAGCCATCTGTTCGCCCTTCATCAGACGGAGAACGCCTTCGGGCTTAATCTTCGACTCTTCGCTTGCAGGAGTCTGGTTGTCAACATAATCGGTTGGCTGCGAGTAGGTTGTGATAACGCCTTCGTAGTTGCGGAGGATAACCTTTGTCGGGCTTTCCGAAATCAAGTAGTTAGGCATTACAGGAATCTTTCCGCCACCACCGGGAGCGTCAACTACGAATGTTGGAACTGCGTAGCCCGATGTATGTCCGCGAAGACCTTCAATGATTTCGATACCCTTTGAAACTGGGGTGCGGAAATGTTCGAGACCCATAGAGAGATCGCACTGGTAGATGTAGTAAGGACGAACTCTCATCATAACGAGCTTGTGAACCAACTTCTTCATAATATCAACATTGTCGTTGATGCCACGGAGCAATACCGACTGGTTGCCTAAAGGAACACCTGCATTAGCAAGACGAGCGCAAGCTGCTGCCGATTCTTCGGTAACTTCGTTCGGGTGGTTGAAGTGGGTATTTAACCATATCGGGTGGTACTTCTTGAGCATTTCGCAGAGGCTGTCGGTTATACGCTGCGGGCATACAACTGGAGTTCTCGAACCGATACGGATGATTTCTACGTGAGGTATTGCTCTGAGTCTCTGAATGATAGATTCGAGCATTGCGTCATCGACCATAAGAGCGTCACCACCCGAAAGGAGGACATCGCGAACCTGCGGAGTGCGTGCTACATAGTCGATAGCTGCCTGTATGCGTTCCGATGGCGACTGGCAGTCGTGCTG
>JAEEGL014007333.1_pt1 | contig 38977 bp, 33 predicted proteins | sample 9134231 | NCBI WGS metagenome assembly JAEEGL01 (sample SAMN16246548, study PRJNA631951) | gut metagenome | biome: gut microbiome; feature: rumen; material: fiber-attached | host: Bos | place: Iran: Karaj | collected 2018-10 | reverse complement strand
TCATGATAATCATGATTTAAAGCAGGTATTTCCTCGGTTCTTGTATCGCCGCACATTGTGCATGTGTATGTTTTGATACCGCTTTGAGTACAGGTTGGACTTGTTGTTACTACGCCTGAGTCCCAGGTGTGCTCATGGGTAGTTTGAACAGCATCGTTTGTAGACGTTGTGCTTGTAGTATTTGTATTATTATCAGTCTGTGATGAAGTTGTGTTAGTACCCGTAGACTGGAAGAAACCATTATTTTGAAGATCATTCAGGAATGAAGGATCTATATTATTCGTGATATCATCCCCTTCTATGTGGGTGAGCTTTATACCTACAGCATTTCCACTACTTTGTTCGCCATGGCTATCAGGACCATTAGCCATGGAAAGAAGCTCCCCTTCACTTATGAGTTCTTCATGATCAGTCTCCATAGAAAGCCCCTGACCTGAACTAAGTTCTTCAGAAACTGAAACTATTGTGCCGTCTTCATTTACTTTTACGGACTTAATATATACTTTTCCTTCTAAAACGGCATTTGAGGTTTGTGTAGCATTTGTAAGGTCTTCAAAAACGCTTGTTAAAGTCTTTGTTCCACGAATCGACATGATTGTGTTTGGGCTAAATATATGAAAATATGAAGCATCGGAAAGCTTATTTCTAACATCAGTGGCCATTATTCCACTTTTTACAAACACGTTTGTCTGGCTGTTATCAGCTGTTCCCTCTGCTTGAATTTTTACTTTTGTTGGGCCAAGCAGATGTAGGAACTTATCTGAATCAAGCTTTACTGTAACATAACTGTTTTCATTTGTTATTAAAGTATCACCGGAATTAATACTCATGTTATTCTGGGCTTTCAGCATTTTTCCAGCTCTTTCTATCTGGCAGGTTCCTTTAGTAATGCTAATGCTGATATCGCGGTTATTCTTAGCACTGACCGGAATTGAATAGCTCAATGCCATCAGTACCAGAACAATGAAATAACATGAAAGTTTCAAAAAGAACTGTTTATTAGGCATTACAAATCTGCTATCCATTTTTACCCTCCTCCGTTCATTTGCCATTAGAATTTGCACTTTTAGAATAATAAAGGGGAACATCCGCGTCAATACTTGTTTTTGACCATTATTAATATTCCATAACCTTTGAAAATGATTAAAAAACTAGCAAAAACTAGAAACTCTTGATCATTATGAGCACCTGACAAGGGATTCCGCAAAGCTAATAAGTCTTTTTTCGACAAGATCGTAGTCGAAAGCATCCGTTCCCACATGGACCACTTTCCTGTAATCTCCTGCGTTGACTGCCCTGTCATCGATATAGACATCACAGCTTATCTTACGGCTGTTGTTCCCGTATTTTGCAGTAATTTCCGGAAGGTTGTCATTTATGGCATCAAATTCAAGGCCATTTCCGATACACCAGTCAACTGCAGCATCCAGGGCATCTCCGGCACGGCATGTCCAGAGGATCAGCTTGTCTCCACAGTGTTTTCTATCCTTAAGATACTCTATGAGATTATCATTGGCCGGACCAACTCCGGGCCATTCGCCAAAGCTCAGTGTCCCATCAAAATCAACTGCTAATACCATGCAAAAGCCCTCTCTTTCGCCTGAATACCGGATTGTTGTGCGCAAACAGCTGTTCGATATATTTATATTATAAGAACAACTGTTCGGTTTTGCAACCGCAAGATATGGCCGATAGAGAACATCTGTTTGGCATATCTCGTATCCAAACCCGCTTGTCCAATATCCGGCTGGTCAGAGCTCCCTCATTTTTCAGCTGGTATAGTGCTTCTCCATGATCTTCCTTGCCTCATCCTGGGCGTTCAAAAAGGCCTGGGCAATAAGGGGATCAAAGTGCGTGCCGGAGCTCTCCTTGATAATATCGATAGACTTCTCGAAGGAGAAGCCTTTTTTGTAGCTCCTGTCGGACACAAGGGCGTCAAATACGTCTGCCACCGCCATGATCCTGGCAGATAATGGGATATCGAATCCGGCAATTCCGTTAGGATAGCCCTTTCCATTCCACTTTTCGTGGTGGTACAATGCCATGGTCCTTGCCTCGTTGAGGTATCCTTCATCAGATCCCGGAACTGTTGACATTACACGGTCCAGGATTTCCGCACCGGCTGTGGTGTGTCCCTTCATTGAAGCAAATTCCTCATCAGTTAGCTTCCCGTTCTTGTTTAGAATAACATCCGATACGCTAATCTTGCCTATGTCGTGAAGAGGCGCTGACCTGTAGACATCAGACCTGAACTTGTCTGTCAGCTGATCGGTATAGATATTCTCTTTTATCAGCTCGTCCATGATCAGCTTCGCGTACTCAGCAGTCTTCTTTACATGGTCTCCGGTATTTTTGTCCCTGCTCTCAACCATATCCGCCAAAACCAGGATCAGTGAATCCTGCATATCACTGATAAGCTGATTCTTTTTCTGAATGTCCATAAGGAACTGGAGATTCTCATCAGTCATCTCGGAGAAAGCCCTGTACAGGTTCTCCGTCTCATCTCCCGTGAAAATATGGAGCTTGTGGAACATCTCAGCAGTCTCCTGTAAGGCTTTTTCCTTGTTATCAGTGAAAAGAGATGCCGTATAGGCCATGGAATTAAGCGGCAGGATCACATGATACTCGGCAAAGTAAAGGCCTATGGCCAGAGTAAGCGCAAACACCCCCACAAAAGCTGAAATGACCTTAACTATATATCTTCTGGATTCGGCCCTTAAGGAATCCATGGAAATATCAACGCCTGCATAGGCTGTAACTTCCCCGGCACGGTTTACAATTGGCTCGTACACGGTAAGGAGCCAGCCGTAGGTGTCATTTGTTATGATTGGGTCGATCCTTCCTCCCGCCAGTAGGATCGGTATCTGCTCCGAAAAAGAATCATCGAAGGCAATAACATCTCCCGGAGAAGATGTTTCTCCACCCTCTTCCGCCACATCAAAGACCACGTGACAGCCATCAGACATCATCTTATATACGTAGACATACTTATTAAAACCGGAGGAGTCAAGGATCTTTTTAAGGTTACTCTCAACCGTTCTGTAATCTGCACTGGCTTTCCCCAGAGCCATATACTCATCTACCCTGTCTCCATCCACCATTCCCGCAGCGACCTGAGCCGTTCCGATGGCATAGAGCTTTTGGTGGTCCACTGTGGAATTGAAATACATAAGGTAACAGATGTAAATGGCAGAAGCGCCTATGATAAACGCCGCACAGGTGAGCAGTGTCACCAGCTTGATACGAAGAGAAGCCTGTCTGCTTCTCTTTTTCCTGATATTCCTAAGAGCATCACTGGAAAGAGGAGCCTGCCTCCAGGCATGTATCTTGAATATCCGCCTCACTTTAACCGGCAGAAAGTATACTATGGACAGTGCCAGGAAAAGACAAATTGCCTTATCCGCTATATCTACGAAAAATCCACCTATCATCTCCGCCGCAAAGGGCTTCATCCCCATGTTGGTGATAAGGCCGTGGACAATGGACGAGGAAGTATCCTCTCCCTCAGAACCATATATGAACCAGGTGATGATGCCGCCCAAAACTCCGCCAACAAAGGCATTGAGTATCATGGCAGTCATTACTCCCTGAGCCTTTTCAAGGTAACCCTGTTCATGGAAAAAGGCTGTGATGATAGCAATAAATACATTGAGCATCGTGTAGGAAACAGCCATTGGGTCTGCACCGGTAATCGTGTTGATGAAAGGTGCCGACAATCCAACAATAATGCCCGGCACATAGCCGCCCAGCATTGCTGTCACCATTGTTCCTACCACATCAAGATAGATCGGGATCCCTGAGCGGCCTGCGCCGTAAGCTCCCAGATAGTTTAAAAAAATTCCTATGAGAATAAGTCCAATGACAACCACCATCTTATCATAGGACGGTCTTGTCTTTTTTCTTCTTACAATCTCTTCCATATCACGCCCCCCTCTCTCCTGTTTTCACGTCCTCACCCATGGAAAGGAGCGAGTCCCTGTCTATTGCAGGGCTGAAAAGATATCCCTGATATAGGAGGCACCCGATCTGCTCCAAAGCTTCTTTTTGTTCTGTGGTCTCAACAAACTCCGCCAGGACCTTAAAATCCAGCGACTTCGAAAGATAAACTATGGAATTGATTATCTCTTTTGTACGGATGTTGGTAAGTATTGATTTCACCAGGTTTCCGTCGAGCTTTACTAGGTCAAACTGATTGTGCTGTAAATACTGAAGAGATGTGTGTCCCATGCTGAAATCATCCAGCGCAAATGTATAGCCGAAGGATCTGATCTCTTTTATCAGATTTCCGGTCTCTTCGCTGGTCACAAGCTCTGTTTCCTCTGTGATCTCAATACAGATATTTCCATGCTGAAGATGATATCGCTCAGCCATTTCCTTAAGGAAGGTGACAAATCTTTTGTCATAAAGAGTAGTAACCGTGGTATTTACACTGAGCTTGAACTTTTCACCAAAGCATTTCCTAAAGCTCTCTGAATCCCTGATGGACTTCTCAATGATATATGTCTCCAACTTGTATAAATCCCCGCTTTCCTTAGCAAGGTGGACCACAAGCGGAGGATAGACAATGCCGTATCTGTCATGATTCCATCGCAAAAGAGCCTCTGCTCCAATGCAGTGTCCTGCGTTGTCAAACTGGGGCTGATACTTCATAAGCAGAGGACTGGCCTGGCTATCAGAAGAATCATCAGGCATAGAAGAAGAAAGCGTTTCCTGAAGATCCGTCGCCAGAAGCTTTGCCAGCCTTCCAACGTTTCCTTCACATTCGGTAAGAACAACCTCTTCCGTTGTTTCTTCGCTCTTTTTAAGAATGCCAATCAGTTCATTCATGGCTGACGAGAATTCATCGACGGATTTCTTTTCATAAAGGATGACAAATGGCGCGTAGCAGGCTACCGAGAGCAGAATATTAAATAACTGAACAATAACACCCCTTACAGAGCCTGTAGCCAGGTATCCGCTGAAAAGTGCCGGCGTTGTCCATACGACGGTTTCGGTCACTACCGGTAGGAATCCCACTTTTGTAAGCACAAAGGCATTAACATAACAAAGAACCGGCGAAAGTATAAACGGAGCAATCATGAGCGGATTGTATATTACCGGAAATCCAAACACCAGCAGTTCACCTATATTAAAAATGCTGGGGAACAACGCCAGACGGCAAAGCTTCTTTGTGGAACTGCGCTTTCCAAATATGATCATGGCAAGAAGCAGACCTATTGTACAGCCGGTTCCACCCATATTTACAAAGGTATCAATAAAGCTTTTGGAGACTATCTCCCCGGGAACTATCAAAGAAAACATGTCCTCTGCGACCTGGTTAAGGACATTGTTCCCGTGAATACCAAAGCACCACATGATGCTGATGAGAACAATAAATAGCAGACCGCTGGAAAAAGACCTGTGCATCCTAAGAAAGATCATATCGACAACTTTCATAAACAGATGCTGGACACTCTGTACCTTAAAACATACGGTTATGAGGTAATTTGCAAGGGCAAAGCAAAGTATCACCGAGAAAAACGGCTTCATTACGTGGAGTGATGAGTTAAATACAGAATCTGCTCCGTCAACAAACACCATTTTTCTGGTTTTGAATGTTTTCTCAAATCTGCAAAAAAGAGATGAACCTATAATACCGGCCAGCAGAGCGCTGAAAACTCCCTGACCACTGAGCATGGAGAAGTCAGGATTTCCGGAAAAGAAACCCACCAGTATGAAGAAACCCGTGAGACATCCAAGTAAACTCCCCAGTCTGAATACTGTCCCCTGCTCTTCCTCCGTCTGATTCATGTAGCAAAAATTCAAAGCGATGGTCATATATACCGCCAAAACTCCCACCGTGGTATATTGCACGATCATGATCAGACTTCTGAGCACTCCCCCCAGAAATGTATTTAGAAAATCCTGATATGCCTGAACAGGAAATCCATTTAAAAGAACTGTCATACTTCCAATGAACAGAACCGGAATCATCATCCCCAGGCTTGTTTTTATGGTTCTAGCTATGGTGGATATATTTTTAATTGTCCGCGCTTTCATTTTCCCTCCGTTCCAAAACTTTTTTATATTTCTCTGTCAAAAGAAACATCTCCAAACGCCGACTCTGACTTGATCAGCATTTCACTTAAGTCCTCATCAGAAATATCCAGAACCCAGGAGAGCATGGAAATGTTGTGAGCATGCTCCTCCACAGTAAACTTGGGGCATGTCAGATATGCATCAATCTCATCATCAAGCTTTTTTCTGATATCTTCTTCAGACCTCATATCCTGCGACCTCTCTACAAATTATCGACCATACATAATCATTATATCGCATTGTCTGGTACCTGGTGGCAAAAAATGTGTTGGTATTTGCTTAACTGAAGCATTAATGGTACAATTTTCTAAAATGTTGATATATAATACATTATCTCTTTCTAAAATGTTGATTTTGAATCATTTTTTGTTTCTTACATGTTGATGGGGGTATCATAATGTTAAAAAGAAAAGCAACAGAACAGCTTAACAACTGGATTAAGAGCAAAAACAAGAAATGCCTGGTGGTCCAGGGAGCGCGTCAGACAGGTAAGACTTTCATAATAAAGCGCTTTGCTGAGGAAAATTTTGATGAATATATAGAGATAAACTTCAAAATGACTCCCTCCGCCACTGATATCTTTTTAGGCGATCTTAGCGTTGACGGAATGATCATGGCTTTAAGATTCAGATTTCCTGACAAAAAGATTATTCCAGGCAATACTCTTATTTTTTTAGACGAGATTCAGGAATGTCCTGAAGCAATAACTTCGTTGAAGTTCTGGGCAGACGATAACAGATATGATGTAATTGTTTCAGGTTCTTTATTAGGAATCGATTATAAGCGTTCATCCTCATATCCAGTAGGTTACGTGGATTACCTGAAAATGCACAGCCTTGATTTTGAGGAGTTTTTATGGGGACTAGGAATATCTGAAGATATGATTAACTCTATTCGAGATTTCTTTCTTCAGAAAAAGCCTGTACCAGACGCTATACATAACCAGATAATGAGTTATTACAGACAATACATAGCAGTAGGTGGAATGCCTGAGGCCGTACAGGAATACGTGAACTCAAAAGATTTCAGAGAAGTTGACAGAATACAACGAAATCTTCTTCAGGGTTATCTATACGATATTGCGCACTATGCCACTGCCGAAGAAAAAGTAAAGGCTGAAAAGTGCTATCTTTCGCTTTCAAGGCAGCTCCTTGATAAAGAGAATCACAAATTTCAATATAAAGAGATTGAACATGGCGCAAGAGCACAGAAATACTATTCAAGTATCGAATGGCTCCTAAAAGCTGATATTATTCATTTAAGCCAGGCAGTATCAGATGTAAGATACGATCTTGATGATTATGCCAAAAGTGAACTGTTCCGTGCATATACAACAGATCTTTCACTTCTGATCGCAATGAAGGATTATTCACTTAAGCAGCACATAGTTGAAAACACGCTTTCAGGCAATACAAAAGGTGGTTTCTATGAATGTGCTATTGCTGACGCATTATATAAAAATGGTTATTCTCTTTACTATTACAAAAACGATACCATCAAGAAAGAACTTGATTTTATCATACAAAAGGATGGTTCCGTCATTCCCATCGAGGTAAAATCCGGAAACACCAAATCCACATCTCTTACAAGTGTAATAAAAAACAAACCGGATATCTCCTTCGGATATAAATTCATCGATGGAAATATCGGAATCAGTGAAGATGGTATAATAACGCTTCCCTTGTATATGTCGGCATTCGTCTAATTTGTAGAATTCTACACTTTTTTGGATTTTGAGCCTGCAAAAAAGGGTTTGGGCACAGCCCAACCAGGTCTCGGGCGGGAGCCTGAGCAAGCGACACAAATGGAACGAAGTGACATATTATTTCTGTGCTTGTAAATACAGATTTTATCAATTTTTCATTCAATAATAATCAACTTTAGGGTGGGAATTGTTATACTTAAACTGTGAAAACGTAATACAGAGCTTTTTTTGAAGGGGCAGGTATTGCTTATGATCAAAACAGTGATTATTGAGGATATGGACCATCTGTATGAGCTATTAAACGAGCAGGAATTCAGGACTGACCTTAAGAGAAATCGCAATCTTTTCGTATACAGGGGACAGCCGGATGCTTCCTTTAAGCTGACCACCAGCCTTGCCAGAAACTGTAAGGACAAGAAAAAAGAGCTGGAGCCGTGCATGCTCAGAAACTTCACAAAATATGCCGTATTGGAAGAGCCTTCCATAGAAAACTCCATCTGGAGACAGATGATCTTTGGCCAACACCACGGCCTCCCAACACGCCTTCTTGACTGGTCCTTCTCTCCCCTTATTGCACTGCACTTCTCTGTTACCGAAAACGACATGGAAGATATGGAAAAACGTGACAGTGTCGTATGGCGCACGGATATCCATGAGCTTCACGACCTGCTTCCGGAAAAATATATTGAAATTGCCAAAAAATATAACACCACTGTATTCTCAGTAGATATGCTGTCCGAAGTCTGCGAAAGCCTTGACATGTATGACAGGGACATGGGATCTTCTGCCATGGTTATGATCGAACCTCCGTCTGTAGACGTCAGAATAGTCAACCAGTACTCTTTCTTCTCAGTCATCCCCAGCGATATGGATGACATAGAGGGCTTCTTAGATATCCACACAGAAAAAACCGTGCGTTATGTTATAAAAAAAGAGATCCGCTGGCAGGTCAGGGATATGCTTGATCATCAGAATGTTTCCGAACGTATCGTATACCCGGGCCTGGACGGACTCTCCAGATGGCTTGGTCGCCATTATTATGTAAGGTGATTAAAACCTGATCGATATAAAGAATCATTCCAGCCCCTAGCTGTTTACACAACCGTCTTGTTACGCAACACTTCCCTGTAATCCTCCAGGTTCTTGCGAAGGAGGCTGGGGATTTCCAGCTCATATGGGCACTTGGAAAGGCACATTCCGCACCCTATGCACTCCTCTATCTTTTCCATTTCAGCCTGCCAGTATTCTGACAGCCATCCCTGGCTTGGAGCCCTTCGGAGCATGAGAGACATTCTGTTACACTGATTTATCTGGATGCCAACTGTACAAGGCATGCAGTATCCGCAGCCACGGCAGAAATTACCGGACAGACTCTCCCTCTCTTTTTCAATAAAGGCTGTTATTTTATCGTTCATGGAAGGCATTTTGTCCATATATGACAGCCATTCATCAAGCTCTGACTCCCTTTGGATGCCCCAGATGGGAACAGTCCCGTCAAACTGGCTCACAAAGGCCATTGCAGCCTCTGAGTTGGTGATCAGTCCTCCTGCCAGACCTTTCATGCAGATCACGCCGACATTTTCCCTGTTGCAGGTATAGATAAGCTCTAATTCTTCCTTAGTTGAAAGGTAGCTGAGAGGATACTGCACTGTCTCATAAAGACCGGATGTGGCAAGCTCCATGGCAATACCAAGCTTGTGCGCAGTGCCTCCAATGTGCCTGATCTTGCCCTGTTCCTTAGCCTTTAGCATGCATTCGTACATGCCTGTGCCATCTCCGGGCTTCCAGCACTGCCCCATAAGATGGAACTGGTAGACGTCAATATAATCAGTTTTAAGCTTTTTCAGGGATGTATCAAGCTGCTCCCAGAATTCATCAGGAGTCTTGGCCGCAGTCTTTGTCGTGATGATGATGTCTTCTCTTTTCACATAGCCATCACCGAATGCAGCTCCAAGCTTCTCCTCACTGTCAGAGTATGCCCTTGCGGTGTCAAAAAATCTCATCCCGCCATCGTAGGCCTTGCGCAAAAGCTTAACTGATTCGTCAACTGAGATCCTCTGTATGGGAAGCGCACCAAAGCCATTCTGTGGCACACTGATCCCGGTTCTTCCTAGCACAACATTTTTCATGAAAGCCTCTCCTACACACTTGAATCAAATAACGTAAACTCTATTTAGATTATATCATTAAAACTTCAGGCTGTCCCCAAGGACAGGAACCTTACTGGCAAAGAAAGAAAACTCTCCGCTATCCAGCAGATTCCCCTCGTCATCAGTAACTCTTATGTCAAATACCAGGATATGTTTTCCTGTTTTAAGCTTCATGCATTCACAATAAATGTATTCTGTATTGACCGCCGGCAAAAGAAAATTCAGATTTGCCGATACTGTGGTCACATAGTATCCACTCATACTGCCGGTAGCTCCAGCCATGGCATCCACAAAAGAAAGAAGGGCCCCGCCATGGATACTTCCATATGTGTTGTGAAGCCTTGAGTCACATTTAATTCTGGACTTGCTGTATGTCGGGCTAAGCTCCAGTATCTCAAAGCCAATGAACTTGTTATATTCATTTGAATAGAGCTCAGCGATCATCTTCTCCCTGATCGCATTCTCTTTTTCTGTACGTGCTTTACGCATGTTTCTAATCCTCTCTGCTTTTCCGTTAGATAACTTCACCATGGGATGACATCACTTTTCCAGTCGATGTATTCTCTCCTTTGTATATGCCTCTACCTGGCTCCATAAACTGTGAAGCTGATTCTTATGCGCACACAGCTTTTCCGAGCAGTTGGCACATTTCAGATAGTCATTGGTGTTCTCTGAAAAACGCTCCGGATGGGTATAAAATGTTATCTCCCAGCGTATCATCAATACAAGGGAAAGCGCAAGAAGCGTCCACAGGTAATCCTTTTCCACAAAGAATAACGGCGTGAACATCATAGCATAATCCCAGTTATATATCCTGCAGGTACTGCAGCATTTGTTCTTCAGAAACCATGTCTGGAAAGGGCAAAAGAAAAGGATGCATATGACATCACAGACAGAATAGGCACTGCACAACAGCAGCATGATCCCATCATCCAGTATGTCCAGTATATTAAGGGCACCAAAGATCAGGTTAAAAGAGATCCAGACCAGCAGAACCAGTACGGAAGCGTTATTGTCCTGGACCTTAACTTCCGTCTTCCCTGATTTTATATAATTGCGGGCGAACTGTTTCTGGCATCCGGGGCTTTCGATCTTTGATGGGAAGAATCGAAATATCATTTCCACAACAAACACCGCCCAAACGGTCCATATAACGGCAGGCATGCTCTCTATCATGTCTATTATGGTCTCTCTGCCTTTTAGTTTATTCAGGATATATCCCACAACCAGAAGGATAAACAATACAGATCGGTAGAACAGCCTTATGTAGTGCACAAAGCTTACAACTGTAATCCTTCCAAATAAAAACTTAGAATTCCTCGTCATTATCCCGCAAATCTCCTCCGTGCCAGTGCTATAGGAGTATATTATAACGTCAACCGGCCCTTAATTCATATACCTATGTTTAACTTTCCGTATTGGAAAGTATTTATTATAGTAATTGTATAAATAGTGTGTTAATATCCCTTATATAGCCCTGTAGAATTAAGTCATAACAAAGAAAACCCAAGCACACGAAAGGACAGGTGGACGTTATGACAAAGAAAGTATTTTTTAAGGCTATATTAGACAAACTTACAACAGGATTTCTTGCAGAAAAGAGTCTGGATGACCAGAAGTACAAGAACGCAATGTACGGTGGTTACAGCTACTCCATGAGATCAAGAACTATCCTGTAAATCGGGAGAAAAAAATGCAGTTAAAGCTTTCGGAGAATGTCAGAAAATACAGAAAAGAGATGGGACTTACCCAGGAGGAACTGGCAGAGGCCTTTGGCGTCACCATAGGAGCTGTTTCCAAGTGGGAAAATGGCAACAACGTTCCGGATATCATGACAATGATGGAACTTGCCAACTTCTATAACGTATCCGTGGATGAACTCCTTGGTTATGACATGTCCTCCAAAAAGATCACGGACATGGAGAACCTTATAGAAGATCTGTGCCATCAATACCGCTTCGATGAGGCAGTATCCGAGGCAAACAATGCTTTGGTAAGATATCCCCACAACTTCAGGATCCTCTATATCTGTGCGGAAATGTATTATCTTAAGTACATTGAAGGGGACAATGAACAAGACAGGGATATGGCAATAGACTTGTATCAAAAGAGCATGGAGCATCTATCCCAGAACACAGACAAGCAGATAAGTGAATACTCCATCAGATACAGAATTGCCAGGCTCTATTCCAAGAAAGATCCCGATAAAGCCCTTGAAGAGCTTCACAAGATCAATTACGACGGCTGCAACAACTCTGCAATTGCATCAGTTCTTATGAATGCCGGAAGGTTTAAAGAATCCTTGAACTACGGATCAAACGCTATGCTCCGCCTCTGCGCCGATCAGTACGGAACCATAACCAACATGGCAATGTCCCTTGCTGCATCCGGTCGCAAAAAAGACATTGAAAAAGCTATAGAACTGGCAGATCTGAACATGGCCCTTATCATGCACTATGCTGTCCCGGACAAGGTCACATATTTTCACAAGCTTCGGGTGATAATGATGATACTAAAGGCCTGGTGGCTCTCATGCCTGCGAGAGCTGGAGGCCATGGAAGCCTGCGTCAGGGAAGCCTGGGAACTTGCCAATCTGTATGATCAGTCCGCTTCCACCAATGAACTGTCAACAAGCATACGATTCTACTTTTCCGAAGAAAAGGCTTATTCCTATGATTCCACAGGAGCCGACGCTGTAGCCGGTGTTGAGTCAATGTTCAAGGACGACGGGAGCATTGTCACAAAAAAGAACGCAAAGTACATGGCTGACGTCATCAAGGTATGGGAGCAGCAAAAAAGAGCCAGGTAACCCTCAGCTCTCTCCTGAATTTGTTATATCATCTCAATATCTCATCTATAGTCGAAACAGTACTGAAAGTCCCTGAATGAGTGGAAATTATCTCCTTCATCATGGGCAGCTCAAAGAAACTGATGTAACAGATAAGTGTATTGTTTTCCCCGGCGATCGCGCCACGAGAGTCCATGATGGTACATGTCTTATTGAGCTTATCCTTGATATCTTTGATGATCCCATCCGGATCCTGGGTAATGATCGTTACCTGCTTGATGGCCTCGAAATGATCTGTATAGTGGTCTATTACCCCGGTGGCAACCACATACACCAGGAGGCTCAAAAGAGCCGCTGTAGCGTCGATAACTACAAATACCGTGATGTAAACCAGCGCATTGAAGGCAAGAAGTATCGGTGTAAGACTGTAGTTACGTCCGGTCTTGTCTGAAAGTCTTTTCACCACTATATTCGCCAGTATCTCTGATCCGTCGATGCATCCGCCGTTTCGCAGGATAAGCGCAAGCCCCGCACCAAGGATCGCTCCCCCGAACGCCACCGCAAGAAAGTGCTCCGTATTCACCTCAAAGGGGATGTTTTCAAAAAAATCCAGACCCAGCATGTATACTACTGATCCCACCGCTGCCTTTATGGTGAACATTCTGCCCAAAAAGACATATCCTGCTATCAAAAATGGCAGGAAAACAAAAAGAACACACAGCGACAGCTGGAACCCCGTAAGCTTGCTGATGATAATGGCTACACCTGCTGTTCCATAGTCAATGGCATCATTTGGAAGCAGGATCAGCGCAACCGAAAAGCTCGCCATTATGGCGCCAAGTGCGATCAAAAAATATGACAATATTCCCTGTTTTTTCTTCATGGTCACTCCTGTCCTACATCTAGCATTGCTTCAAATTCCGGCACCGGAACAGGCTTTGAAAAATAATATCCCTGGAACAGATTGCAGCCAAGATCATTTAATCTGTCAAAATGCTTCACAGTCTCCACGCCCTCTGCAAGGGAAACAATACACAGATCCTCCGAAAGCCTTATGACGTTCTTGACTATTATGTCTGCTCTCCACTCGTCGTTAGATTTGCCCAGGAACTGCATGTCGATCTTTAATACGTCCACTGGCATATCTTTAAGCATATTCAGAGAAGAATAACCGCTTCCGAAATCGTCCATCTCAACAATAAAGCCCTGTTTCCTGAATTCCTCAAGTACCTTCATCCTGTCCTCAGTGTCCCGCATCATGCTGCTCTCCGTAACCTCGATCCTTAAGTTTTTCGGATCTATGTCATACTCCAGGACATAACGCATGATCTCTGCCAGAACGTCGGTTTTGTAAAAGTCCTTTGGCGAAACATTCACAGAAATGAAAAGCTCGGGATATTTCTTTTCCCATCCGGAAAGGATCTTACATGCTGACTTCCAGATATGCTTATCCAGTTCAGCTATCATGCCGTTCTGCTCGAAAAGAGGTATGAAGTCTCCCGGGGACATAAAGCCGTGTACGGGATGTATCCACCTTGCCAGTGCCTCTGCGCCCACTATCTTTCCGGTCTTATCCGCTATGGGCTGCAGATATGGCACTATCTGATTGTGTTCAACAGCATCGTACAGCTGTGCAGATATTTCCTGATTCCATATCATCTTATCACGGATCTTCTTATCAAAAAATGCCACATGCCTTCCGTAATCATTTCTTATTGATTCCAGTGCCATGTATGCCCTGTCAAACAGTACCGATACGTCCTGATCGCCCTCTTCGATTTCGCAGAATCCCAGTTGTACCACAAGGTTCTGCTCAGAATCCCCCATTTTAACGGTAAATCGTGCCAGATCCCCCTCAACAATCTCTTCTATGAACTGTTTTTTTGGAAGACATGATCCGAAGCAGTCTCCGGCGATACGCCCGTAAATACAATTCTCATCAGAATATTTACACATCCAGTCTGCAACCTGAATAAGTGCAGCATCACCGAAGTCCCGTCCAAACACATCATTGAAAACCTTGAATTCGCAGATGCTTATGCATGCAATATAGTAATCCCCAAGAGCATTTTTCTTAAGCTGGTCAGATATTTTCTTGAAGGTATACTCCTTGTTGTAAAGCCCCGTCAGTGCGTCGTGGTTTGCGGCAAACATCTCTTTTTCCATCCGCCGCTTTTCTGCGGTTATATCCTTCACCCTGACGTAGGAACCAAGGTTTTTGCCGTTGTCATCCAAATATGATCCCCTGGCCACAATAAAGCACTGCTCATTTCCAAATGCCCCTTTGGTTACTTCTGTCTCTTCACCCTCAGGCAGCTTACTTATTTCGCCGAAAAGAGCTATCAGCGCATCGGAGACCTCATCCAGATTGTCACCTTTTACCTTCGTAAGTTCCTTTGCCGGTTCATTAGCCCAGATGCAGCGTTTCTCAGGACCATACAAAAAGACTGCTTCGTTGGTGTCGGAAATGATCTCCGCCAGCATGCTGTCCAGAAGCCGAAGGGGTCTGTAGTGGATCGAGAAATAAAAGATAAGCAGGCCAAACACCGCAAATCCGATCATGGACCTGTCAATTGGTGTCCGGGAGAAAATATAGAACGTCTGCCACACAGTACCCACTATCATGCTGATAAGAATCACGATGTAGCGCTCCTTATACAGCCTTGGCACCTGAATGCTCTTTATGACAAAGACTGCCATAACCATGGCCATTGCGCCATAGCAGACAATTCGATGGAAAGCCTGGCCAAGAAGCGGGTTCATAATGAAATATGGCATTCCATATGCCTGTATTTCCTGAAGTTCAAAGGCATGACCAAAGGGAATGTTTAGTAGCAGCTGGATCACATCTACCACCAGAAGGTAATTGATCCAAACCGGTACACTCTTGGCTTTTGTATTGCCATCTGCCTTAACACGGCAGTACTCATTGGTAAATCTTATAAGCGTGTACATGATAAGATCCATGCCAATGTAGTAGGTATAACACCCAACATATGCCACGCTCCTGGTGAATGAGGCCACTATTATCATATTTCCGAGAACAGGGGGAATAAGTGAGAGACAGAACAGGCATACCGACCTGCCTATAGGCTTTTCTGACCGAAAAGAGGCAAGACCACAAAGAAGCAATGTGGCGATCAGCAAGGCAAATAAAATTATAAAAGCCAGTCTAACCATCGCGCCCCTCCTCCAAAGATGGAGAAATGTCAGTTTTAAGCTGTTTATGGTCACAGTAGTCCCTATGATAAAAGTATAGCATCTTTACGTTATATAAATCATTAAATAACCATTAACTAACAATTAGCACAAAATTTAATAGTCTTTTTATCTTTTTATCTTTAATTCCGTTCATTCTTATTATTATATATGTTATGCTCGATATAGCACCAAAAATAATCGGAGAAAACGTTCATGGCACCAGTTGACGACAAAAGCCAGGATAGTAGAAAGATTGCGGAATACGTGATCAAAAATATCGATAAAGCTCTTGAAAACGGCTGGGTAAAGGTATACTACCAGCCTGTTATTCGTGCGCTTACAGGGCAGCTTTGCGGCGCAGAGTCCCTGGCCAGATGGATCGATCCTGAAGTAGGTTTTCTTTCCCCCGATAAATTCATTGGTGCTCTTGAAGCCAGCAGGCAGATCCACAAGCTTGACTGCTGGATCGTAAAAAAAGTCTGCTCTGACATATCAGAGCGCATCCACAACGGACAACATGCCGTTCCGGTGTCTTTGAATTTCTCAAGACTTGACCTGGAAGCCACTGACATGCTCAAGGTATTAGAGGATGCAGTGGAAGAATATGATATCCCCAGAGACTATCTTCATGTTGAGATAACTGAGAGCATGATCGTTTCTGATTCCGAGCTCATGACCAAAATGATCGAAAACTTCAGAAGCGCAGGCTATGAAGTGTGGATGGATGACTTCGGAAGCGGCTACTCTTCTCTTACGCTGCTTAAGGACTACCATTTCGACACCTTAAAGCTCGACATGGAATTCCTGCATTCCTTTACCGACAGGTCCAAAGCCATAATCACCTCAACAGTGACCATGGCCAAGGACATAGATATCAAGACCCTTGCTGAGGGCGTTGAGACTGCGGAGCAGGTCGAATTCCTTAAAAGCATCGGCTGCGGAAGGCTCCAGGGGTATTTCTACGGCAAGCCCATGCCAATTGATGAGTTCTTTGCCCACATAGAAGAATTCGGAATAGATATTGAAAAGAGGCAGTGGCGTCATTTCTATGACGTTGCCAGTTTCAATGCAAGATACACTGATGAGCCCCTCTCCATCATTGAAGACAACAACGGGGAGTTCATGACTCTTTTCATGAATGAGGCCTATAGAACGCAGGTTTTCGATAAAAACTATGACCTGGAAGAGCGTGATCAGATTATGTTCCGCTCAAGCTCTCCTGTCTCCAAGAAATTCCGGGAATTTGCCAGGACCATGGAGCAGACCAAAAACTTTGAGACCTTCTACTACACTGTTAACGGCAGCATTCTTTGTCTTAAAGGAAAAGAGCTTGTTGAGAATGCCGGACGTCATATCATTATGGCTTCCGTAAGAAACATTTCCTCAGACACCTCTCTTTCCAAGAAAAACAGTCTGGATTTCAGGCTTAAAGAGCTCAACCACATGTTTGAGACGGTAACCCAGATAAATCCGTCCAAAAACACTATCATTCCTCTTGTGGGCAAGTACACCTACGTGAAGGATATGGCAGTTGAAAACACTGATCTTAAGGCCAGGGTAAAAAAATTCAAGGATGGATTTATTGCACCGGCTGACATAAAGAAGTTTGAAGACTTCACCGACTGGTCAACTCTCGATGACCGCATCAGCGCCAGCTCCAAGGGATACCTTGAAAACATGTTCAGAGTAAAGCAGTCTGACGGCAGTTATCAGTGGAAGGGAATATCCATAATGCTGATCCCCGGCACCGAAGGAAAAGAGTATCTTCTGTGCACAAAGGCCACTCCTGACGATACAGCTTCTGTCTTAAATCAGGCAAAAGAAATCTTCATCCCCGGGGATTATGGCCTTGAAGCTTCGGAAACAGCTCTGTATGCCAATATGTGGGAAAATACCGTCACCACCTCTCACCTTAAATTCTTCTGGAAAGACAAAAACAGACGCTTCCTCGGCGCCAGCAAATCTTTCCTGGACTTCTACGGCTTTACCATTGATGATATTTTGGGTAAGGACGACGAGGACATGGGCTGGCACGTTGATGGCAAGATATACAGAGATGACGAGCTTGACGTTCTTTCAAAAGGCGCCGTGATCGCCAATGTCCCGGGTAACTGCATTGTCAGAGGTGTTGTTCATAACATCATGTGCTTTAAAACTCCTATTTATGATGGCGGCGAGATTGTGGGCCTCATGGGGTATTTCTTTGACGTTGATGAGGAGCTGTCACGAATAGACAAGCTCTACAACTCGAAGAGAACAGACAAAGTAACCGGTCTGATGAACGAGAAAGCCTTCATGGACGTCATGATAGACTACGCCCATGAATACAATGAACTTGGCAGGGATTACGCCCTGATCATCCTAAGGAATGCAAAGCATAACAGAGTCGTTGAGGATTACGAAAATGACTTTGCCAATAAGCTTCTTAAGCGCATGGGCAAGGATATACTGTCCGTCACCGAGGGAAGCTGCGCTGTTTCCAGGACTATCCGCTCCGATTTTGCACTGCTTACCTATAAAACAAAAAAATCCGAGCTTGATACCCTCATGAAGCAGCTAAAATCAAAGCTTGAAGCCATTAAAGAGCTCGATGGCAACACTGTCACAGTGAAGGTCAGCGCAGCCTCTATCGTACGCTCTGATGACAATGTAACTGACGAAAACATGTACCAGAAGGTTCTGGAAAACCTGCAGGATTGATCATTTTCCGCAAAGCCACCTGCATAGGAGGTCCTATGACAGATACCAATAAAAGCAAAAAACCTGATTACTTGTGGCTCGTACTCTTTCTCATCATCTTTATTAACGGATTTGAGGCAGGGGGCTATCAGTCAAGCCTTCGAGACATAGGCCAGAGCTATGACCTTTCAGTAACCTCCATGGGCCTTTTTGCTGCAACGGAGCTGTTTGCAACCATGCTGGCACCTCTGATCCTCGGACGGTGGGCTGACAGAAATATCAAGTCCAAATGTATCATGATCCTTCTTGGTATCCAGTTCATAGCAGCAACGGCGATACTCTTTTCCAATGCCCAGGATATGTTTGTTGTGGGCGTATTCTTCGTCGGACTTACCACAAGTGCACTACAGTTCATATCAATAGCTGCTCTGGCAGACGCTTATCCCGTAAGCGGCAGTAAAAAGCTGGGTTTCATGACCTCCATGTATGCCCTTGGCGCCCTGGTAGCCCCTCTTGTGGTTGAATTCTACCTTGGCATGGGAATGACCTGGAGAGTTCTTTTTGCCATTCTCTCAGTGGGCAGTGTCTTTACCTTTACCGGAATAATGACTTCCGGAAGCGGAGAAAGAGAAACTACTGCCATTCCTTCTCATAACAGCACTGAAAATGCAACTAAAAAAGAAGCAACATTCCTGGTTGGCGGAATATTGCTCCTTTGCGTTATCATGTGTATTTATGTGGGATTCGAAAACGGCTTTACCTTCTTTGTTGAGACGCTGTTTGCAGACGTTCTTAACTCAAGTCTTGGCCGCTATGCCCTCTCCGTATTCTGGGCGGTTATGATACCATCCAGGATTTTTGTTGGCTACTTTGCGGATAAAGCAAGAACAATCCTCATCTCAGCCCTTGTTGCAATCCCTGTGATCACTGTTATCCTGTCCCTTATGAACAACAGCCTGGTGGTATTTCTCCTGTGCATCCCTCTTGGTTTTGCATGCGGAGCCATCTACCCCTGCGTGCTGAATATGATGATTCCCTTTGCAGGAAAAAGCACCGCTACCGCAACAGGTATGATCACCACTGCCACAGGTATCGGCGGCTTTATCTTTACTGCTCTCACCGGCTTCATGGCTGACAATCTCGGAATGAGACTGGCCATGGAAATCCTGGCTGCCTTCTATGTTTTTTCAATAGCATCTGCTATTTTTGCCGGAAGGCTCCACAAAAAAGCCCTTAAGTAATTAATTACTTTCCATTAACAGCTGCCTGGGACTCTTTTTCTGTGATCTTTCTGCCGGATCCGATAAATCCGTCGCTGTCCATAAGAGCCATTGTGCCGTCTTTAAATTCACCGGTTCCGATGATGTAATCCTTGCCATCAACCTTGTACTTATAGCAGTTTGTCATGTTCTCAAATTCTGCCTGCGCTACCTCAACCTGTGTAAAGAACCCATCTTCATCTCCCTTGTGGATGAAAGCGTAGTCCTTGTCCTTATAGGTGTATACCGAGAACAACATCTCAGTGAAATCCTTGGCATCTACTGCCTGAACTCCCGTAACAAACTCTGCCTTGGATACGTCAACAGAAACAGGATCCGCAGCCATTACAGTAATTGATGAAAAAGCCACTGTAAGGGCCATTGCCATTGAAGCTACTGCCTTGATAAATTTTTTCATATTCATTCCTCCAACAATTATCCTCAAATCATCTGCACACAGATATTTATACGAATAATAATGCTACTGTGGCAGAAAAAACTCTGCTCACCTGCTTTTATTGTACACCCAGTTTTGCCAACTTAAAACGCTTTTAATTTCGATACGCGTTTTTTTCTGTAACATTCCTGGCATACTGTGAATCTGTAGGACCATTTCAGCTTTTTGCCGCAGCACTTGCAGGTCTTCATGCTAAGCTTCTGCATATCCAGGATCTCAAAGATCATTTCCGATATCTGCCTCTTCAGCTCCAGGATCCTTAAAAGATCCTCCTCATCCCCAAACATCCTGGTATAGGAATACAAAAAGTCATATATCCCGCTGTAGGTCTCAAGGCTTTGCAGCGCATTCTTTTGTCCGGGATCTTGTGACGCCGGATCAAAGTAGTCTATTGTCTCCTGTAATTCTATTGGATGCCCCTCTACATGGGCTCTGTAGTAATCTTTAAACAGCTCAAAGATCTCATCGTTATCGACTTTTGCCGGTATCCTTATGAAAGACCTTATCACCTCCCGGTCGTCCCTTATAGCTTCAAGAGCCTTGGCTACCCTTATCTTTTCTTCGATATCTCCCTTGTTGTAGTACTCCTCAGCAGGTATCTGGTTCCACATCTCCAGGATAAAAGATACTTTCTCGTCCTTTTCCAGGAACTCCTCCGGAATGCTTATCATTGCCTTTGACAGCGGTGTCAGCTTATATGTCAGGAGCTTTTCAATAACGTAGTAATCATAGTAAGAGGTGACAAATCCGGTGTCATAGATGCCAAATCTTCCTGCCCTTCCGGCTATCTGCTGGATCTCGGAAGCCGTAAGCGGCCTCTCCCTTAAGCCGTCAAACTTGGTGGTCTCCAAAAAGACCACACGCCTGATGGGAAGGTTCATCCCCATTCCAATGGCATCTGTTGCCACCACCACCTCTGTTGAACCATTTGCAAACTTCTCAGCCTCCCTGTGCCTTACATCATAAGGAAGCGAGCCGTAGACTATACTGCACTTTACACCGCTCTCCTGAAGCTCAGCCGCAACGCTGTGCACATCCTTTCTGGAAAAGACAATGAGGGCATCCCCCGGCTTAACATCCTCCGGAAATCTGAAGTCCGTTGCTTCTTCATCCATCTCAAGAGGAGTCTTTCTCTCATGATAGACAGTCTCATAGCTGTCCCCGCAGGAGCTTATCATGCGGCAAAGAATCTTTTCTGCATCGGGAGATGCACACACATGGATAGTCTTTGCCCGGAGCCCTAAGATTGCTGCGGTCCATGACCCTCCCCTCTGGCTGTCAGCTACCATCTGGGCTTCGTCGATGACTGCCATGTCCCACTCCTCTTTAAGGTTCATCATCTCGATGGTGGATGACTGATGAAAAGAGCCGGGCATAAGGATCCGCTCTTCTCCCGTTATCATGGAGCATGGGCACCCATCTCTGTTCATCCTGTCGTACTGCTCGTAGGCAAGGAGACGTAGCGGTGCCAGATAAATACCGCTTGGGGCGTTCTTAAGCTCTTCCATGGCCTCATAGGTCTTACCTGAGTTTGTAGGACCTATGTGCAGGATAAAGTGCCTTTCCATCTCTCTTGCCAGGGGAAAGAGCTTTGTATAGTCATTGGGAGTCTCGTTCTTTAATACCTTAAGAAGAGACTTTTTGGCATCCATGCTCTTTTTGAGCCTGTCTGTGTCCTTGGTATATCTCTTATTGAGCCTTAGCTGGTCATAGATCACTATCTCATTTAAATGCTCTTTTACATAATCCGTTATGATCCTGTTCTTTTTGGTGTCACGGATATAAGCCATAATGAGCTTGGATATTGTCTTTTCAGAGGCAGACATGCAAAAATCCACCAGGGGAATGTTGTCGCACTCCAGCAGGACTCCGTAAACGACGTGGGGAAGACCCGGCATCATTTCCCTGATATTGCCCACATTGAGCCTATCAGGAAGAGTTTCGCAGAATTTCCCGATATTCCCCCTGTGGAGCTCCTGCTTCTGGCTCCTTCCAAAGGAAGTGTGGACGTTGATCAATATCTTTTCACTTGCCAATACGTCAAGAAAGCCCTCATAGACTGCTATGCACAGCTCCTCTGAGTGCTTCTTCCAGTATTCTTCAAACTCATCTCTGGGAAAAAGTCTCTCTGCCTTTATCCTGTCTTTCTTTTCCCTGACCTTCTTGGCCTTGAAGGATTTGTAGCGTGTTTTTTTATTCATAAATCATATACGCCTTGCTGTAAGCAAACGGCGGATCTCCCTAATAAAAATACTAGTAAAACGCCGGGGCGCTCTACTAGTATTAATAATATAGCAATTATTCTCATTTCAAAAGAGATACTCTTAAGGTAACGCAGCTGCAGGGTGGCATCTTGACCTTAAGGTCAACGCCGGAAAACTCAAAGCCGTCAAAGCTCTTTTCCTGCACCTTTGAAGGATCCTCAAAGGTATTGTAGTCAGTCATATTGCCGCTTAGGATATAGCCTGTTACTGACTCTATCTCTTTTCTTCTGAAGTCTATATCAACCTCTGTGGAATTAGTCGCATCCACGTTGTTAAGAGTGATGGTCACAATGCCGTCCTTATCAACCGATACAGATTCATTGATGCCATTGCACTCATCTTCGCCCTGTCCAACCTTAGCGCTTCCCTCAAGATAGCTGTCTAAAAGGTCAGCATCCTGGTGGAATCTGTACATGTGGAACACATGATAGGTAGGCGTAAGGACCATCTTGTCATCCTGGGTCAGGATAACGGACTGGAGCACATTTACGATCTGTGCAAGGCATCCCATCTTAACCCTGTCGGAGTGCTTGTTGAAGATGTTCAGTGTAGCTCCTGCAACCTGGGCATCCCTCATGGAATTCTGCTGATATAGGAATCCCGGATTGGTGCCCTCCTCAACATCGTGCCAGCAGCCCCACTCATCAACCAGCATGGCGATCTTCTTGTCCGGGTCATACTGGGACATGATGTGGTCGTTTCCTCTGATGATGTCGTCCATGTAGTAAGCCTTACGAAGAGCTCTGTAGTACTCTTCTTCGCTGAACTCTTTTGCGCTTCCCTTGTGCTCCCAGGTGTTGACCACAACATAGTAGTGAACAGAGAAAGCATCCATAAATCCGTGGGTTCCGGGAGGTGCCGGGTGCCTGAAGCAGGTCTCCATTACCTCTTTAGTCCACTTGTAATCATCGGCATTTGGACCACAGCACACCTTCTTGATGGGCTTGTTGCTGTCATAAATACGCACGTAGGTCTGATAATCCCTGTATTTATTGCCGTAGTAGTCCGCGGTCATATTTCCGCCGCAGCCCCAGTTCTCGTTTCCGATTCCAAAATAGTCCACTGTCCAGGGCTCTTCGTGGCCATTTTCTTTTCTGAGCTCAGCCATGGGAGAAACGCCGTTAAAGGTCATGTACTCCACCCACTCGCTCATCTCCCTTACATTGCCACTTCCCACATTTCCATTTACATAGGTCTTGCAGCCAAGCTGTCTGCACAGCTCAAAATACTCATGGGTTCCAAAGCTGTTGTCCTCAATAACTCCACCCCAGTGGGTATTGATCATTTTCTTTCTCTTATCCTTTGGTCCAACACCGTCCATCCAGTGATACTCATCAGCGAAATTGCCGCCTGGCCAGCGAAGTACCGGAACCTTGATCTCTTTTAACGCATCGACAACATCCTTGCGCATGCCGTTAACGTTGGCGATATCGGAGTTATCTCCTGCGTAGAGGCCGCCATAGATGCATCTTCCGAGATGCTCACTAAAATGGCCGTAAACCTCTGGTTCTATATGACTTAAAACGCGATTTTCGTTAATGTGAAGCTTCATAAATCCCCCTTTTTAACCTTTTACGCCGCCAAGCGTAATGCCCTTTACAAAGTTGCCCTGAATGAACGGATAGGTTATCAGAATTGGCAGAACGCCAACTGTAGCCATGGCCATTCTTACAGAAGCAGATGGAATTGATGCAAGACCAACGCCTGCATCCTGAACCCTGGCGCTATTCTGTGACAGATACTGGATATTCTGCATCATTCTGTTAAGAAGATTCTGCACAGAGTAAAGGTCAGTTCTCTTTGTAAGGTAGATATAACCATTCATCCAATCGTTCCAGTATGCGATTCCTGCGAAAAGACCTATTGTCGCAACGATAGGCTTTGACAAAGGAAGCACAACGGATGTAAATGTCTTAAACTCAGTAGCACCGTCAATGTACGCTGCATCAAGGATCTCCGCCGGAATACTGCTACTAAAGTAAGACTTCATCAGCATTACGTTAAAGCCGTTCATCAAAAGTCCAGGGATCAGCAGAGCCCAGAAGCTGTTCTTGATTCCAAGCATGTTTGTGTAAACGATATAGGTAGGAACCAGTCCACCGTTAAACAGAAGTGTGAAGAATACCAGGAACATAAACACATTTCTGCCTGGAAGATCCGGCTTTGACAGCGCATATGCCAGCATGGTAGTGATGGAAAGAGCTACTATCGTTCCCACTATTGTCAGGCATATGGAAATCCAATATGCATGAAGAACAGAATTACCTGTCTTAAAAATGTACTCATATGCGTAGAGGCTCCATTTTTCTGGTGTAAAAGAGTATCCGTTAGCAATAAGCGTATCGTTGTCCGTAAAGGACGAAATCACCAGCAGTACAAATGGCACCACAGCCAGAAGTGACAATATAATCATCACAATATGCGCAAATATCTGAAATCTTTTTTCCTCTCGTGTTCTCATCTGAATTCACCTCATAGTCTTTGCTTAGAACAACGCATATTCCGGATCGATCTTTTTTACAATAAGGTTTGATCCGAGAACCAGGATAAATCCTACGATTGACTGGTAGAGACCAGCGGCTGATGACATGGACATGTCGCCAAGCTCCAAAAGTCCTCTGTAAACGTAGGTATCGATGGTGTTGGTTACGCTAAACAGCGCGCCCTGGTTCTGTGGAACCTGGTAAAAGAGTCCGAAGTCTGAATAAAAGATCCTTCCTACTGCCAGAAGTGTCATCATGATGATGGTTGGCTTAAGAAGAGGAATTGTGATCTTAAAGATCTGTTGCCATTTGGAAGCTCCGTCAATGGAGGCTGACTCGTAGATACTTCTGTCTATTCCAAGAATGCTGGCCAGATAGATAACGCAGTTGTAACCAATGCCCTTCCAGGCGCTTACAAACACCAGAATAAAGGGCCAGTATTTCTTTTCCATGTACCAGGAGATCGGGTCCTTACCGAGGCCTCTTAGGATCGTGTTGTTAAAAAAGCCGTTCTCAGTTGAAAGGAAGCCGAAAACCAGATAGCTTACGATAACCATGGAGATCATGTAAGGCAGTAGAATGAAGGACTGGTATGCCTTCTTGACCTTGGATGTCATCTCCGCCAGAAGTATAGCCACGAATATGGCCAGGATTGTGTTAACTATAATAAACACAAGATTATAAAGGATGGTGTTCCTTGTAATAATGAACGCATCCTTGGTGGCAAAGAGGTATTTAAAATTTTTAAAGCCCACAAATGGCGAGCCATAAATACCCTTCTTTGCATTGAATTTCTTAAATGCCAGCACAAGTCCCGGAAGTGGCAAGTAGTTATTGATAAAAAGATATACAAGCCCCGGAAGTGCCATCAGATAAAGTGGAATGTATCTCTTTATGCTCTTTTTCTTAGTCTTTGCCTTATTTACTGCCATAATCTGCCTCGTTTAGGTAAAAAAACTCCGGCTATCTATAAAGCCTTGATAGCCGGAGCTATTGTCATCTAATTACTGTATTCCGTTCTCTTTTGCCCAAGCATCAAGTGCTTCCTGCTTGCCCTGCATGTATATATCAAGTCCAGCAGCCTTTAAAGCTTCCTCAAGCTCAGCAATACCCTGTTCAGGCTCAACGAAGCCGTAAACAACCTTTGGTCCGTACTCGTCATATGCGTTCTTAAGAGCTGTGTACTCTGAAGCATAATCTGTGTTGTCCCATGTGAATCCAAGAGCCTTTGACTTACATGTGCAGTTGTCGTTGAATGCTGCCATCTGCTCGCCAAGATCAAGTGGATCACCTTCCCATACATATGTTACATATGGGTTAGGCATAAGCCAGAGAACGTTTGGATAGTACTCAGAATTGTTAGCATCTACGCCGTCAGCGTATGTGATTGTTCCATCAGCGTTAACCTTGTACTCCTTGCCTTCCTGGCCCCAGCACATAAGTCCTTCAATTACAGGATCTGTGTAAAGAGCATCAAGAACCTGGATTGTAGCTACAGGATCCTCAGTGTTCTGGTTGATGCACCATGGGAATGATGAAACTGATGATGAGCTCATGAAGCTCTCGCCTACATCAAATACAGCCATGTCTCTTCCGCACTCACCAGAGATCTGTGTCTTGTAACCTGGCTTGCAGCAAGCCATCATTGCCATGTAAGAACCTGACTTAACCTTTGCAGATGCACCAGTCTGATCTGTAAGGGCATCCTGTGAAAGGTAACCAGCCTGATTCCAGTCATATGCTCTCTGAGCCCACTCTTTGAAGATGTCTGATGAATAAACGTCTTCGATCTTGAGAGAGTTCTGAGGATCAAGAAGTGTTCCGAAGTAGTCACCGGCGATGTTATCTACTGAGCTGCCCTGTGTAAGCTCGTTGTCCTGGATAGCAAATACATACTTGTCAGGGAACTTCTCGTGGAGCTGTGCGAAAATATCGTTGATGTCATCCCATGTAGCCTTAGGATATCCAAGAGAACCTGTCTGAAGCTTGGATACATCGTATCCGATAGCATCGAGGTATTCCTGGCCGATACAAACAGCGCATGTCTCAATAGCGTAGTCCTTGATCGGAGGTGTTCCATATAATACGCCGCCAACTCTGCAGGCATCAAGGTAATCAGCTCTTACCTTCTCTTTAATGCCGCTGCAGTAATCATCAAACATTCCGTCCTCTTCAAGGTCGAGAACATAACCGTTGTTGATTGATGGGTTATATCCCAGGATACATGTTGAGAAGATATCAACCTGCTCCCCTGATGAAAGCATCAGCTTCATGTCATCGCCATATGCAGCGGAATCAATGATCTGAAGTTCTACATCAAGTCCAAGGGATTCCCTTGTATGCTCACAAAGAGCTTCGTTAATTCTATCAAGGCCGGCCGGTCTTCCGGTCCAGTCAAAGAAAGAAATGATTACCTTTTCATATTCGCCGTTCTTCTCAGCTGCAGCCTTACGATCTGCAATAGCCTGTGCCGCCTTATCAGAAGACTCTGTTGCAGCTGCTCCGTCTGATGAAGCGCCGGCATCAGTAGTTGTGGTCTCACTTGTCTGTGAGCCTGAATCTACAGTAGTATCAGCTGCGCTGCCACATCCGCCCAGGATCATAGCTGCAGTTGTCATACTGAGTAACAAAGAAGCAATTTTCTTTTTCATCGTACCCTCCCACAATTAAAATTTTTACGTAATTAGTATGATGTTCCTATTTAGTTTTGTTAATCGATTAACTGTTTGAATAAAATATATGACAACCCGTTAGGGTTGTCAACATATTTTCATAAAATAGTGTGCAGATTGTTAATATATAATGATTTTATTAGTATATTTATGTACATATTGTACAAATCTTAAACGTTTAACCCACAAAATCGGCAACCGAACCTCTTTCTATAAGGCTGCAGGGGATCCTTATCTGCTCCTCCACTGGCTTTTCAGCCATTTTGTCAAAGAGAAGTTCCACCGCCTTTTTGCCGATTGTCCCCAGCTCGATCTTCATGGTTGAAAGTCCCGGAGTCATGTAATCAGCGATCATTTCGTTATCAAATCCCATTACCGAAATGTCTTTTCCAACCTTCTTGCCCTTTTCAAACAGGTACTCGTACACACCTCCTGCATTTCTGTCACTCATGCAGAATACAGCAGTAACGCCCTTGCTAAGGAGAGCTTCCGTGCTCTTATAACTGAGCTCCTTCCCCCATCCGGCGTACATCACAAGCTCCGGATTGTATAAGATGCCAGCCTCGAAAAGAGCCTTCTGATATCCTAAAATTCTCAACTTGGTGTGGATATTCTCCTGTTCGCCGGCCATTACTCCGATCTTTCTGTGTCCCTTTTTGATAAGATATTCCACCGCATTTTTAGCAGCTTCTTCATCATCTATTACCACAGAGGGGACTTCTTTTTCCTGGGAATAAGCATACGCCAAAACCGCAGGGATATCATAGTCCTTGGGGAATCTGTGGATGTGACGGGCATGTCCCGCTACATATATAATGCCATCTACCCTGATGGACGCCATCTCCTGAACAGCAGGATCCATTACTGAATAATACATCTTGTCATTGTCAAACCATGCATCCTGCCATCTTGAATAAAGACGCAGGTTCTGGACAATGGTCCTGTAGCCGTTTTCCTCACAGAGCTCCATTATGCCCTCTATGATGGCTGGTGTGGTGAACTGCGCTATATCTTCGGCAATTACGCCGATGGTCTGAGTCTTTTGCTTGCGGAGTCCCTGAGCAACATAATTGAGCTTGTAGCCCCGCTCCTTGACTACGCTGAGCACCTTCTGCCTGGTTTCTTCGCTGACATTTTTCTTATCATTAAGTATATTGGAGACAGTGGCAGTGGATACCCCGCACTCCTTCGCTATCTCTTTTAATGTTATCATTTTTACCTCGCCCGCATGCGCGTTGGGAAAACACGTATTTTAATACCAGTTAATCGTTTTAATCATTTTATAATGATTAACGTGATATTGCAATATTTTTGTAGGCGACGTATCTCATCCAGGCCGTCAAACCACTGATAGCCCAGACAATTCCCACTGACCACCATATGCCCCAAAGGCCTATGTAAGGAATCCTTGTGAGCATTACAGGCACAATAAACCTTCCTATTACTTCTACAATTCCGTTTAACAGGGCAAAGAACGAATCTCCAAGTCCGTTCAGAACGCCTCTGACCACGTAGATAACTCCCAGCATTATATAGAAGAGACTGGTTATCTGCAGGGCCTTTGCTCCCATGGCAATAACCTCTTGATCTTCAACAAATATACTGGTGATCGCTCCGCCAAAGAGCTGCATTACAGGAAGCATCAGCACTGTAAAGATTGTCATCAGCATAAGGCTCTTTCTGTAGCCTGCAATTATCCTGTCAGACTTTTTAGCACCATAGTTCTGTCCGGTATATGTGGACAGAGCTGCTCCCAGGGTCTGATATGGCATGTGGATTATCTGCTCTATCCTGCCTGTGGCTGTAAATGCCGCAACAGCCACTTTTCCAAAGGAATTGACCACTCTCTGGAGCGCCATGGTGGAAATGGCAATAAGAGAAAACTGCAGAGAAAGCGGAACTCCCAGTCTTAATATCTTTATCAGTATGTCCCGGTTAAGAACAAGGTCCTGTCTGTTAAATTGGAAGTATGGATTTCTGCGAAAAGCATAGATCAGGCAGCTAAGCCCCGATACCAGCTGGGAGATCACAGTTGCCACTCCTGCCCCTACTACGCTCATGTGAAGCGCGCCAACAAACAAAAGGTCCAGAGCTGTGTTAAGAAGGCAGGCAAATATGAGGAAATAAAGCGGTGTCTTGGAGTCTCCCAAAGCTCTTAACATGGAGGATGCATAATTGTACAGGGACACAAAAACAAGGCCCACACACATGATCCTCATGTAGGCCACTGCATCTGCCATTATCTCCTGAGGCGTTGCCAGCATCGTCAGGATGGGAGTTGTCAGGAAAAACGCGATGATCCCCACAACGATGGGAAATACCACCATGATATATCCCGTATTGACGATACAGCTCTTTACCTCCCTGTCATTGCCGCTTCCAAAGAACTGCGATGTAACAATTCCTCCGCCGCTGCCTATACCGTTGCAGAGCGCAAAGAACAAAAAGGTCACAGAGCCCGTGGCTCCAATGGCCGCCAGGGCATCCGCGCCCACTACCTGGCCCACAATAACAGAATCCACCAGGTTGTAGAACTGCTGGAAAATATTCCCGATCAGCATAGGTATCGAGAACTGTATGATCAATGAGACCGGATTGCCTTCGGTCATATTTAAAACTGCCGTTTTTTGCATGTTACTCATAAACTCCCATATTATTGATTATGACCTTTATTCCGGAAAATAAAAACCCTATATCATGTCATAAACAAAAGAAAAATAATGATTTCGTAATACTTTTCCCTTTTGCTATAATAAAACTTGGATAAACTCTATTTCCGGGAGGCATAAAATGTACTATCTGATAAACAACGTCCTTGAAGAATGCAGCGCCGAGCAGTGTCACGACGCGGCAGTTCCCTTTGTAGCGATCTTAACTCCCGCCCAGTGGGCTCAGGAGTATGAAAACTTTGATATGGGCATCGACTTCGATATAAACAGCGATGATATTTACACCACAAAGGCAGAAGTCAACTATGATTCCCTCACAGGAACCTTCTGCATCCCTGTGCAATCTTCACATTCGTCAGTCCCTCAGAGGTTTTCCTATGCACTTGATGAAACCGGAATAGTTTTTATAGACAGCAGCGACACCGCCCTTTCCATCGTAAAGAGGATCCAGCGGTTAAAGAAATGGAAAAAACCCTCTCTGGAGCGCTTCTTCTACGACTTTTTGGAACTTATAATCCACAATGACCTGCTTACCATGCAGGGCTACGAGCGCGAACTCGACCGCCTGGAAAAAGAAATCCTCTCTGACGCAGAATCTGCCGACATGTCAAGAAACAACGACATCCGCGGCGACATAAGAGACCTGCGTATTCACTATGAGCAGCTTCTGGATCTTGGACAGGAGCTGGAAGAAAATGAGAACGGCTTCTTTAATGAAGAGAACCTGCGCTACTTTAGCATGTTCTCAAGCCGTGTGGAAAGACTCTATAACGCCGCCACCCACTTAAGAGACTATACCATCCAGCTAAATGACCTTTACCAGTCACAGCTTGATGTAAGGCAGAACCGCGTAATGACTGTCCTTACAGTGGTAACAACCATATTTATGCCTCTTACCCTCATCGTTGGATGGTATGGCATGAACTTCAAATATATGCCGGAGCTTGAATCACAGATCGGCTATCCGCTGGTCATCATCCTGAGCATCCTCATTGTTACCGGAAGCCTTATCTTCTTTAAGATCAAAAAGATCCTGTGATCTCTTTAATACGCTTTTCAAAAAACGGAGTCCACCACTGCCTGTAGCCCACAATATTGGGGTGGATAGGGTCATTCATGAATCTCCAGTACTCCTCTTCGCTCACAGCGTTAAAGGATGGCTCATCCCCACTTTTCTGAAACGTACGCCAGTATATACTCTATGGCACCAGCCACAGTCTTAACGTCAAAAGAGACTCCTCCTGCCGCAGAGCCGTATGTCACGGAAGACCCCAAAAACACTATTTTCATGCCTTTACCCCTTCTTCTTGATGAACCTTACAAGGATCATAATGAATACCATGTCGATAAACAGCGCGATCGCGATGCTTCCAACGCCCACAGAGATTCCATAATCCTCAGCAAGAATTCCAACAATAGATGGCATGATGATTGAGCCAAAGCTTGCAATGGTAAGGATAAAGCTCCATGCCAGGCTGTATTTCTTAATAAGCTCTCCCGCAAAAGATACAGTGGTTGCGTAGATTCCAGCCATTGAAAATCCAAAGCCCATGATTCCGATAATGATAGGAGCTGTAGTCCTTGAAAAAATGAGAACCACAAAGAACAGCACAATTCCGATACCCATCATTGGAAGAAGGTTCTCTTTTTCAACCTTGGTTGAAGCCCAGGCAGTTGTCAGTCTTCCGCACAGGATCATTACCCACAGGATACTTGCTGTAACCTGTGCAAGATTTGGAGGAAGAAGACCTGTGTCCTTGAAATATGTGATCATCCAGCCAATTACGCCCTGCTCAGCGCAAAGGTAGAAGAACAATGTGGCTGTGCACACATAGAAAAGTGGTTCCTTGAAAAAGCCGAAGGCTCCGATTTTTTCTGAATTTTCCTTTTTGTCAGCGCTACCTGCCACAGGTTCATCATCTCCTGGGATCAGATAGTACATGATGCAGGTGATAACGCCAAAGATGATAAGAAGGATGCAGGCGTAGATCCAGTTGGCGCTCTGAGTCCTTGTTATCAGCATAAGTATCAGCGGGAATGCAAAAGCTCCCACTGCAAATGAAGCATGGAGGCAGTTAAGTGCCCAGGCCATTCCTGTAGCTATGGAATTGATCTTGGTGTTACAGTAATTACTTGATGCTCCCCTTGCTATTCCTGTCGCGAAGAAGGCAAAAGCCAGAAGAAATCTGTTACTTCCAAGAAGCATAAGTAAAAACGCTATTGGGAAAAACATCTCGAACAGCAGGATACTCTTTTTCCTGCCAATAAGCATTGGCAGAGCTCCCGCAAAGAAGCCGGAAAAGAGATTTCCCACCGAATGAAGACTTACGATAAGCCCGCAAAAGGCGTAGTCAAGCCCGTGGGCGTCTCTTAGAAATGGAAGAAGTGACCCTATGGACAGGGCCAGCATTCCATTTGCCAGAAATACTGCATAACATAAAATAAACTGTTTTCTTTTGATCTTGTCGCTCATAATACACCCCAATTACTTTTTAATGGTCATCTCCCCCGCCATATTTATAGAGTAATAATCTCTTATCTCCGAAACATCCTCAGTCATACCAAGGATCCACATAAGCTTGGTAAGAGCCGCTTCGCTTGTCATATCGTAAGCTTCCAGAGCTCCGATTTCAAGAGTTCTTTTTCCTGTTTCGTAAACATCCATCTTGGTACCCTCATATCTGCACTGGGTTCCAACAACTACGGTCATTCCGCCCTTAATGAGCTTATCGAGAGATCCGATGAAGTCGTGCTTTAAAAATGGCACTCCGCCAATTCCATAGGCCTCAATATAAAGGCCTTTATAGCCCTGATCCGCCAGGGATTCGATAAGGCTTCTGTGCATTCCGGGAAACATCTTGAGCATGCAGACCTTGTCTGAATAGGTGTTTGAAAGCTTGAATATTCCTGATCTTTCAGGCACAACCCTTGTGTTTATCTTCATTCCAAGGGAGCTGATGGTTGCAATGTCAGGATAATTTATGCTCTCAAAGGCATCAAAGCTTAAGGAGCGAACCTTGGAAGCCCTGCAGCCCAGCATAACCTTCCTGTTAAAGGCCACAAACACTCCAGGAATCTGGCTTGCAGCCATGTGAATAGCACATCTACAGTTCTCCATGGCGTCAGCCACAGGATTGGTGATGGACAGCTGCGATCCTGTAATGACCACAGGAATTCCGATATTTCTTAGCATAAAAGAGAGCATGGATGAAGTGTAAGCCATGGTATCAGTACCATGGATCACAACGATTCCGTCATAGCTATTCCTGCAGTCGCTGATCCGCTGTGCCAGGGCGCTCCAGTCCTCCGGAAAGAAGTTGGCACTGTCTAAAGAGCAGAAATCCTCGATCTCGATGTCAGTATCTCCAGATACCATCTTTAGCTCTTTTTCCATGTCGTGAATGGAAAGGCCAGGAATAAGGCCGTTACTCTTCATGACTGCGGACAGGGTTCCGCCTGTATTTATGATAAGAATCTTCTTACTCACCTAAGTTTCTCCTTGTTATCTCGATTTCCCAAACAGCCACTCAAGGAACGTATCATCCGCCATAACTGCAAAATCTGCCTGATGATAGCCAACCAGTGCTCCGGTTGCGAGCATCTCTTCGTCTGAGAACTCAGTCAAGTGTACCTCTTTTGCCCCCATGGCTTCAAGTGTAGATACCGCGGAGCGGCTGACAGTTATGGGTATTACATTGTCATTCGTTGCCTGGGCAAACCACGAAGGAACATCCTTCATCTGCTTCAGGTTCCTGGTGGAATTGTCATCATAGGTCAGAGCCGGGCACATGACTATTGCTCCCGCCACCATGTCAGGGTAGGTTTCCGCAAATTCCACAGTCCCAAGGCCTCCAAAGGAATTTCCCATGATATAGATCCTGTTGCCATCAACCTTCCCTTTTTTAATAAGGTCGTCTGCAGCAGCTTTTAAGGCGCTATACAGCTTTTCTCTGTTTGAAGCTGCAAGATACATATTGCTATCAATCTCCGGAGCCAGAACGTAGCAGGGCCTTATTTCCTGGTTCTCCTGCCCCGTTAAGGTCACAGGGATCCTGCAGTTTAGAAGGTTCTTATCCTCGCCAAATCCGTGGAACACTATGACCAGCGGAACCTTTGTATCTGCCACCGGAGTATATAGCTGATAGGTAAAAGAAATATCTGTGCTAACCTCTACCGCCTTAAAGGTTCCAGCGTCAGCGTCCAGACTCTTTTGGCATCCTGACAGCACCAGCATCATCATTACTATTCCGACAGCTATCGTCTTTTTATGAAATAAGGCAATGCACGTTTTCATGTGTGTCCATGTCCTCTACATCTGATGTATTATATAACATATATCATCTATATATCACTTTGTGCTTGTTCCTTGCGCTATCCGATCCTGGAAATACTCTCCAGCAAATGCACTATTCCCCTCGCTGTCCGCCTCTCCGGCTCCCTGAAATGATTGCCTTCGTTTAGCTCCCAGGTAACATCATATCCCCTGTCTCTATAGATACTTACAAGCTCCTGTGTATTATCCTGAACTGTTCTCAAAACCTTATTCTTTGTCCCGGCTTCTGCATCTCCAAGAGAAATGTAGAGCTTATCTGGAATTCTTTTTCCCACGCCGGCTCTGACATAGGATACAAAGTCCGGATACCACAAAGATCCCGAAACACTGGCGATCCCATCAAAAACATCACAGTTTTGCATGGCATATAGCGCAAAGAGCCCTCCCAGGGAATAGCCTGCAAGGCAAATAGCTGTTGGAAAGCCGTTGACCAAATCCTTGGCACCTGGAACGATCTCCGAAGCCAGCAGCTTAAGATACTCATCTGCCCCACCGGAATAAACTGTGTCATCACCCTTAAAAAGCGGCGGACAGGGCCATGGAGTCATGTCGCACCCCCAGTTTAGTCCGGATATATTTAGAAAGTTAAAATCTATAGAAGTAGCCTGATGCACCGCCTCACAGACTGCTCCCCCGTCATCTGCATAGTTATTGAGCACAACCAGCGGTCTGTCCCCAGACTGCGCTTTATACAAGACACATTTTTTTCCATTTACTTCAAAGGTTTTTTGCTCGTTTTCCATATCTTGCCTTTTCCTATTTTTTTTATGCATTAATTATACTATATGATGTGTTTATTTAAGTAATATGATATAATTGCTTAAACAATTGAGTACCAGTGGGGGTAATTATGGGAATTTTTGATAAGTTGTTTCAAGGGAACAAGATTGAAATATGTTCTCCCGTCACAGGAAAGATAGTGCCCATAAACACTGTCAGCGATCCGACCTTTGCAGAGGAAATGATTGGCAAAGGTGTAGCTATTATTCCGGAGGACGGGAATTTTTATGCTCCGGCTGATGGCACGCTGGTAGCTCTTTTCCCAACAGGTCATGCCTATGCCATCAACACTGACGATGGCGCAGAGCTTCTTGTCCACATCGGAATCGATACTGTTAAGCTGAACGGCCAGTTCTTTGACATTCAGGCAAAGCAGGGCGATAAAGTTAAAAAAGGCGACCTCATAGTAAAGGTTGACCTTGAGGGCGTCAAAGACGCCGGTTACGATATCGTAACACCCGTTATCATCTCCAATTCAGGCAAGTTTTCCAAAATCGAGAAAAAGGACGGAACCATAACAGCAGGGGAAGCTGTCGTCCTTTTAAATAAGTAAATACGATAAAAAGGAGGAATAATCGTATGATGAAGTATTTACAAAAGATTGGAAAATCTCTTATGCTCCCGGTTGCAGTACTTCCTGCTGCAGGTATCCTTTATGGTATCGGATACTGGCTTGATCCAACGGGATGGGGTGCAAACAGCGTTGTTTCAGCGTTCCTGATCAAGGCTGCGTCCGCCATAATCGACCAGATCCCTATTCTTTTCGCTATAGGTGTATCCGTTGGTATGGCAAAGGATCATGACGGAACCAGTGCTCTGTCAGGTCTCGTTTCTTTCCTGATGATCACCACTCTTCTTAGCACAGGTGCTGTTGCTATGTACAGAGGTGTTGACGCATCAGAGGTTCCTGCTGCATTCGGTAAGATCAGCAATGCCTTCATCGGTATCCTTGCAGGTATCATCGGATCCAGCTGCTACAACAAGTTTAAAGACACCAAGCTTCCTGACTGGCTGGCATTCTTCAGCGGCAAGAGATGTGTTGCTATCGTAACAGCATGCGCATCAGTTCTTGCTTCTGTAGTTCTTTACTTCGTATGGCCTCTTATCTTCGCTGGCCTTGTTGGATTCGGAAAAGCCATCCTTGGCCTTGGCGCAGTAGGTTCAGGTATCTATGCTATGCTCAACAGAGCACTTATCCCTCTTGGACTTCACCACGCCCTCAACGCAGTATTCTGGTTTGATACCGCAAACATCAACGACCTTGGCCTCTTCTGGTCAGGCGCTGACGGAGCTGTTAAGGGTGTTACAGGTCAGTACATGACTGGTTTCTTCCCTGTAATGATGTTTGGTCTTCCTGCAGGCGCTCTCGCAATGTACCACACAGCCAAAGATTCCAAGAAAAAAGCTGCTGCATCTCTCCTTCTTGCAGGCTCACTCGCATCATTCTTCACAGGTATCACAGAGCCCCTCGAGTTCGCATTCATGTTCATGGCTCCCGGCCTTTACCTTGTACATGCTGTTCTTACAGGTATTTCAGCAGTTATCTGTACACTGCTTCCTCTCAGACTTGGATTTAACTTCTCAGCAGGTTTCGTTGATTACATCTTGAGCTTCAAGGCTCCTATGGCTGTTAATCCACTTCTCCTTATCCCTGTAGGCCTTGTATTTGCTGTTATCTACTACTTTGTATTCAAATTCGTTATCACAAAGTGGGATCTCAAGACTCCAGGCCGTGAAGACGACGAGGAAGATGAAGATAAGGTTGAGCTTGCTAACGATGACTTCACAGCAATCGCTAAGATTGTTCTTGAAGGTCTTGGCGGAAAAGACAACATCAAGGAAATCGACTACTGTGCAACCCGAGTACGTACTGAAATAGCTGACTACACTCAGGTAGATGAAAAGAAGATCAAATCTGCCGGTGTTGCAGGCGTTGTTCGTCCATCCAAGACAGCTGTTCAGGTTATTGTAGGACCTAAGGTTCAGTTCGTATATGATGAGATCAAGAAATTACTTTGATGAGTAATTAAAAACAGGGATGTCGCAAATTTTGCGGCATCCCATTTTTTATGGCTTCACATATTAAAAACACCTTTTACTCTTACTGTAATAAGCTTGGCAACAATGCCTATGATAACGCCCGTTATTGTGCCTATAACAATAAGAAATGGCAGGTAATACAGTAAACTTCCTGTTTCCAGCACCAACATGGCGACTATTATCTGTCCTACATTGTGGAATACGCCCCCGAGGATACTGACTCCTGTCATGGAGAATTTATCCATCTTCCTGACGATCAGCATAACAAGCAGCGACAGCGTCGCACCCGCCAGGGAATACATCATCATGGAGAGATTCCCAAAGGTGAGCCCCACCAGCACAACCCTTATGATAGAAAGTGCAATAGCGTTCTTTTCTCCCATGGTGTAAAGAGTTACCATGACCACCAGATTGGCCAGTCCAACTTTTGCTCCCGGAATCCCGATATTTAAGGGAAGCATGAACTCAATATATGAAAGCACGAAAGCCAGTGCCACAAAAACGCCTAAAAAAGCTACTCTTTTGTTCTTCATCTTACGTTACTCCAAAAACCTTATCACTTACCTGCAGCCATCAGTAGGTAGATGCGTCAATGCCGTTGTCCTGCCCGCCCTTAACCTCAACAATGAGCTTATTTGGAAGGCATACAATAGACTCTCCCGAATACCTGATGCGGTTGTGATGCACGCAGATCTGATCCGGGCAGGAAGCCTCGATAACATCAGCATATCCTCCGGAAATGGTAAGGATATTGTAAGAGCCATCAGGAAGCTCTATCTTCTCCGTAACATCCTCAGAAAGCGGATATGAGCCGTAAACTGCGCCATCAATTGTCACTACAGCAATAGCATCTCCACCGGTATTATTTTTTTGCCATAATCTTATGCCGACAATTGCCAAAAAAGCTGCTGCAAGCATGAAGGCCATAAGAATGATATCGTTTTTCTTCATTTCCCTGAGTACTTTCCCTTTTTCTAATTACTACTATACCCCATTGACCTTTTGCTGCAACAGCTTTTACGCAAAAAGAGACACCTCCCGGATGAAAACTCATCCGGGAGGCATCCGCTTTTTTGTCAATCAGCCCTTGTTGTCTACGTTTATGTTAATTCCGTCTCCTGCCAGGTTGATGTTCTTATTTACCTTGGCATCATAGGTTCCAGCCCTCATGATCTCAGTGAAATCAACGCCTGTAGCCTCTGACATGGTATCAAATACCTGTTTCATGACAATTGGCATGTTTCCTGAAATCTGTGATGCTCCGTTGGAGCCGTCGCCGGTTCCATAGATATTGATCTTGTCGATCTGTGAAAGAGGTTTTGCAATCTCAGCAGCCATCTGAGGCATGATCTTGATCATCATCTCAGCCATAGCAGCGCCGTTGTACTTCTTGTAAGCCTCTGCTTTCTTTTCCATTGC